>Ga0115004_10000995_pt1 | contig 22641 bp, 20 predicted proteins | sample ArcticOcean_MG_C_10_FD_88737 | JGI IMG/M metagenome (GOLD analysis project Ga0115004, IMG submission 88737) | Marine microbial communities from western Arctic Ocean - ArcticOcean_MG_CB11_90 | ecosystem: Environmental > Aquatic > Marine > Oceanic | place: Arctic Ocean: Canada Basin | collected... | reverse complement strand
GCCAGCTGAGCTACATCGGCTTAGTTATTTTAAATATCAATATGTTAAAGAACTTTCTTAATTCGTTTCCCGTTTAAGGAGTGCAAATGTAAGGAACTAATTTGTTTATCCAATATCTTTTTGAAAAAAAAAGAAAAATGAGCGATAAATAATCGCTCACCCACAAAAAACCTTCTTTACAATAATTAATTCGTTTTCTCTTTGGATTTAGAAATCTGCCTTTTTAAAGCCTGAACTGCAGAATCAGCAGCTTCCTCAAAACTCTTACATTGTTTTTTTGCAAACAATTCATTCCCTGGAATCATTACCTTAACCTCTGCAATTTTATTTTCTTTTGTATCACTTCTATCTAGCCTTAAATAGACCTCGCTTGAAATGATTTGGTCATACATTAATTCAAGCTTATTAATTTTCTCACTGATAAATTCAACTAATTTTTGGTCAGCTGTGAAATGTACTGCGTTTATTTTTAAATCCATCTGTTTGTTTTTTTTTGACCCCTAGGGTGGGATTGTGAATAAATATTTGTCAACTGAGAAAAAGAATTATGCGTGTAGATTTGTGTTGCCGCTAAACTTGTATGTCCTAAAATCTCCTTCAACACTTCCAAGCTCGCTCCGTTATTTAGCATGTGCGTAGCAAAGGTGTGTCTCAAGATATGTGGGCTTTTCTTCTCCAACCCCGTCACCTCTCCAAGGTAATTATTTATTTTTCTATAGACAAACTTAGGGTATAGTTTTTTAGCGCTTTTTAACAAAAAAAAACATTCCGGAAATGGATCAATTTCTTTTCTTTTTTCTCGATACAAATTAATTAATGACGATAGCTCCGTGGAGATTGGAATTATTCTTTCCTTATTTCTTTTTCCAAGCACTCGTATTTGATTATTAGAAACCCTTACATCCAATAAATTAATTAGCTCACTAGATCTAACGCCTGTTTGATATAACATTTCGAACATCAGTAAATATCGAACCCCCTCAAAATCGTCATTAAAGAGACTCTTTATATTTTCTAAATGTACATCAGACTGTTGGGCAAATGACGGTAATCGCTTATTGTTCTTTGGGCCTTTTACCGATTTAATAGGATTATTATCGATTACACCCTCCCTCATTAGCCACTTAAACATGGTGCGGAGAGTTGACAACTTTCTATTGACAGACGTAGATTCTATTCCATTATCTATTAAAGAAACCATCCATCCCCGAATAAGTTTTGAGTTCACTTCTTTTATATCAACTTCACTTTTAATGTAAGAAAATTCTAAAAACTGCTCAACATCTTTTTTGTACGCCAAAATTGTATGTTCAGAAAACCGCTTTTCGGAAGCGAGATAATCTAAAAACTTTTGAGTAAAAAAAAGAGGAACCATAGGTTCCTCTTACGTATATTATAATAAAATGTTACATGCTACATCTCAGCAGATTGCATTCTTTGCTTGTAAGATGCTTTAATTCTTTCTTGTCTTTTAAGGATAGAAGGCTTAACAAATTCTTTACGACTTCTAAGTTCTCTCATAACTTTAGTCTTTTCAAATTTCTTTTTATACTTCTTTATCGCTCTTTCGATGTTTTCTCCTTCTTTTACTGGGATAATTAACATATGTGTGTGTATTTTTTCCTTTAATTGGTTGGCAAATATACAAACTAAAATCTTAATTGCAACTGCTTATTTTAAAATTTCTCTAGAAATAACTACTTTTTGTATCTCTGATGTTCCTTCACCTATCGTCATTAGTTTAGCATCACGTAAGAATTTTTCAGCTGGATACTCTTTTGTGTAGCCATAACCTCCCATAATTTGCACCGCCTCATTTCCACAGCGCACGGAAACTTCACTCGAAAAATACTTCGCATAAGCTCCTTGCTTAGTCATTGGGAGCTTTTTGTTTTTCATGTAAGCCGCCTGGAACGTCAACAATTCAGCCGCCTCAATTTCAGTAGCCATGTCTGCTAATTTAAACGCTATTGCTTGGAACTGAGCTATTGGTTTCCCGAATTGCTCTCTTTCTTTAGCGTACTTAACAGAAGCTTCGTATGCTCCACGTGCAATCCCACAAGAAAGTGCTGCAATTGAAATACGACCACCATCTAGAATTTGCATCGCCTGAACGAATCCCATTCCAACTTCCCCTATTACATTTTCCTCGGGGACTCTTACGTTATCAAAGATAAGCTCAGCCGTTTCACTTGCTCTTACTCCTAATTTTCCTCCTATTTTAACTGCAGAAAATCCTGGTGTACCCTTTTCTACTATAAAAGCAGTTATACCTTTACTATCTAAAAGATCGCCTGTCCGAACTAAAACAACAGCAACATCTCCAGAAAGCCCGTGTGTAATCCAGTTTTTAGCACCGTTGATAACCCATTGATCGCCATGTTTGACTGCAGTCGTTTTCATACGCATAGCATCAGAACCTGTGTTCGGCTCAGTTAATGCCCACGCCCCAATAAACTCTCCTGAAGCAAGTCTAGGTAAGTACTTCCTTTTCTGAGCTTCAGTGCCGTGATAATATATATGCCCAGTACACAGTGAGTTATGCGCAGCGACACTCAAGCCAATACCTCCACAAACTTTCCCAAGTTCAATTAAGGCTGTAACATATTCAAAATAACTGAATCCACTACCTCCATAGTCTTCCGGAATATAAACACCCAGAAGCCCTAGCTCACCCATTTTCTTCATGGTATCAACTGGAAAATACTCATCATTATCCCATTGAACTATATTTGGTCTTATTTCTTTTTCGGCAAAATCACGTACCATTTGGGCGATCATTTTCTGATTATCATTCATTTCGAAATTCATTCTTTAATATCTTAAATAGATGAGTCGTTCTTATTAATAGGCTACTAAACTAGTGATTTTGTTAGAAAATTTGATCAATTTATTTGCTCCTTTTAAAAAATCTATAGAAACAAGAAAATCGAACCCATAAACTATTGCCCCTGATTTCTCTACTAAAACTCCTGCTGCCTCAGCGGACCCTCCTGTAGCGAGCAGGTCATCATGAATCAATACCCTATCTCCAGTCTTCAAAGCATCAGTATGTATTTCAATTGTCGCGCTACCATACTCAAGATCATAATCATGGCTGATTTTATCATATGGGAGTTTTCCTTTCTTTCGAATTAAGACAAAAGGTACATTTAATCGCATAGCCAATGGGTATCCAAAGAGAAACCCCCTGCTTTCAATTCCAGCAACCGCATCAATACCCTTCGTTTTATACTTATGATACATTGCATCTACTACATCATTTGATAACACAGGGTTCGTCATTATAGGTGTAATATCCTTAAATATAACCCCCTCTTTTGGGAAGTTCTGGATATCACGAATGGCATATCTTAACTCTTCTTCAATATTTTTCATTCTACTTTTATATCGTGCTTAATATCATCAAACAATTAGTAATCTATCAATTTTGATTTCGGACGAATGCTGTCGGGCTTATTTATTTGATAAACCGTCGAATCTTTAATCAAATTATACAATTCCTAAGGAATAACAAATATCTTTTTCAGCTGTTCATTTGAGCCCAATCCATTTGAAGCAAATGTAATCACAATATCTACTTGCCTACTAGATATGACTAAATGCAACTAATCTTTCACATCATAAGTGTTTGGATCAAATTTAGCTGGCGGAGTATTATAACGACTTTTCTTTTCTTTCTTCTCTCGATAAACCTGCTCCTCTTTCTGGATAAATTCACTGTAAAGTGCAAGCGCTTCTGTCGAAGTTATTATGGGCTTCTTTACTTTAGTAAAAAAGTAAATTATAAGCTGGAGGGTATGCAATTAATAATCTTACAATAAATAAGCCCATCAACCCTTGTTTCTTTCTCACAGGAAGTGACATAAATTACTCCACAGTCTTGATTACTTTTTTATATTTCACAAGCTCTTCTTTTACTTTAGGAGCAAGAAGTATTAATCCAATAATATTCGGGAATACCATTGCAAAAATCATCGCATCAGAGAAATCAATTACTGCACCAAGACTAATTGAAGAACCAACAACGACAAACATTAAGAAAATTAATTTATACACTGTATCAGCAATATTACCCTTACCAAAAAGGTATTTCCATGCTTGCAAGCCATAATAAGACCAAGATAACATGGTAGATATAGCAAATAAAACTGCGGCAACCATTAATACCCAATCAAAATATGGTATTGTTGAATTAAAAGCCTCTGCTGTTAATTCAATCCCTCCAATTCCAGATTTACTACCATAGTCAATAAATCCTCCTTCAATATTTGTAATGATCAATACTAAAGCCGTCATTGTACAAATAATCACAGTATCAATAAATGGCTCAAGTAAAGCTACAATTCCTTCACTTGCAGCATACTTAGTTTTAACGGCTGAATGTGCAATAGCTGAAGATCCAACACCAGCTTCATTAGAAAATGCTGCTCTTTGAAAACCAACAATTAACACTCCTACAACACCACCTAATGCAGCGCTTGAGTTGAATGCACCATCATAAATTAAACCAAAAGCGGTAGGAATCGAAGCATAATGAATTCCGATAATAACTAGTGCAGCACCTACATATATTACTGCCATGAATGGCACAACTTTTTCAGTAACTGAACCTATTCGTTTAATACCTCCGATAATAACTATACCAACAATAATCGCCATGACTAAACCGATGATAACGCCAGCAGCGCCTCCCTCTAATCCTAATTTACCAGAAATTTGAGCTGCCGCCTGATTTGCCTGGAACATATTCCCTCCTCCGAAAGAACCTCCAACACACATAATTGCAAAGAAAATAGCCAATACTTTACCAAGACCACTTAACCCTCTTTCTTTCAGCCCTTTTGAAAGGTAATACATTGGGCCACCATGCACGGTCCCATCTTCAGTAACCTCTCTATACTTAACTCCCAATGTACATTCAGTAAATTTTGTAGCCATTCCTAAGAAACCTGCAAGAATCATCCAAAATGTTGCACCTGGACCACCTAAAGATATTGCAACAGCAACACCAGCAATATTACCTAAACCAACAGTTGCAGATAACGCTGCTGTTAATGCCTGAAAGTGAGAAACCTCTCCCTCAGCCTCAACACCAATCGTTTCAAACACATCTCCTCCCGGAGTAGAGTCTCCTTCTGCAATATCAGAAGTGTGATCATCAATTTCATCGTAATCTCCCTTAACAATTTTAACCGCCGTTTTTATCAACGTGAAATTTGCGAATTTGAAGAAAATTGTAAAGAAAAGTGCTCCAAGTATTAATATAATTAATACAAGTGGAACATTGAAGTAAGTTCCTGTTATTGCTAATTTAATTGTTCCTGGCGAAGTAATAACTAAATACTCCTGCCCATCAACCTCTTTTATCTCAGCATCTCCTTTAATAATAGAAAAACTTTCAACTGATTTAGACTCATTGATTTTGAAATCATTAAAACAAACATCTAAAGCTCCTCCTGCTGATGCAATGTCTTCCTTGTTAACTGTAAATTCAGAATTTTGATTTACTGACCCTAACTTTATTGATTTAAAGATTATGGCTCCAATGAAATCTGCTATTGGCCTAAACGCTAAATCAATCTGCTCATCGAGCCCTTTCTTAACGTTTAAGAACGTAGTGTCACTTTTAGATATTATTACACCTAATGACTGATTAATAGAATCAGGAACTAACTCGTAATTGATGACAACAGAAGCAAATAGTGTATCTCCATTAAGAGCAAATAGTGTATCTGTAGTTGCATTCCCTTCTTGTTGGGCATTGCTTAAAATTGGCAGTAGGGCTAATAAAAATCCAAGTAAATATCTCATTATGAGTTATAGTTTAGTTTCAATTTATTTGAACGAGGAACAAATATAACAATAATAAACTTCTAGCTACACGGCTGCTTTTTAGCTCATTATTTATGAGGGAAACACATGAAACCAAAGAGTAATATTCTTTATTAATTCCGAAACGGATACACTAAATAAAAGAAACTCAAATCAGTTTGTGAAATAGAAATAGTCAAGCTGTTAAAATAAGATCTTATTAGCGCTATAGCTCCCATATTGTATTTCTCTTCTTACGTTGGAGCTTGAAATAATGCTTATGCTCAAGTATCCAGGCCATAATTAAGTAGATAAGTAAAGGTGACCCAAGTGCAATAAAGGATGAATAGATAAAGCCAACTCGTACTTTAGAACTGCTTATACCTAATTTACTTGCCCACCAACCGCAGACTCCAAAGGATCTCATCTCAAAAAAGAATATAATTTTCTGTATCATTAAAGTCTCTTTAGTACTTTGTTTCCTACACCGCAAGATAAGCATTTTTTACGAGAGTAATAATACTTATTAAGGGCTATTAAAGCCTGTGAATCAAATACATTTCTAGGTTTTCAAATTCCTTCGAGATTATTTCTGCCACATTCGTAAGTGTTTTTTGTACAGATGGAAACTGTTTACTCTTCCAAAGATAGCGCAGGTATTTCTCAGTCATTTGATTCGGTTTCCATTTAAGATACAAAAAAAAGCGCTTATAAATAAGCGCCTTTTTTCATGTTTATTTGAAATTAATTATGGATACTTCACAAACTTCAAGTGTCTTGCATCAGCTGCTGGAGCTGTCTCTAGATCAAAATCCATTGTCTTTATTTTTCCTTCAGTACGTCTATTGTACTGGTGTAATAATTCAAATGTGCCTGAATCAGTACGTCTAAATGAATTTATGTACTTTTCTGTTAACTTAACTTCTTCAACTCCCTCCATACTAGCAGGGCGGGGGGATAAATATACATCTGCTTTTTTCCATATTGTTCTTGGCTCTAGCTCACCCTTTCCTTTTGGAATAATACGACGAGGGTCCACACCTTTATTTTCGACTAAGTATTTATAACATGCCTTAGCTCTATTTTCAGAAAGCTTTTGATTGGCCTTATTTGTACCACGAGCATCCGTATGCGAACTCAATTCAAGTACCATTCCTGGATACTCTTCTAATAAGTTAAACACGAATAACAATGAGTCAGGAGAATTAATAGTTGAATCCACTAATAAATCCCACTTATCAAGCGGGTAGCGAACCTCTGGAAGACGAATTGGTTTCTTAGGCAATAAAGCCATGTCAATCACAAAGTTTTGACCATAATCCAAGCCAACAGTTGAGATTGTTGTACCATTTTTATCTTCATGAAACCCTGCTTTCGAGATATTTATTTTATATCCTGATTCTTCATTTATGTAACGGCCTTCTTCTGGTTTTTTATCCCAAAAAATACCTCCAACATCATTAGTATAACCTTCCCAAACTAAACCGTCAGTTGCAGTAACAACTACTCTCACATCTCCAATCTTAATCGCTGTGTTTCCTAATTCAGAAACAACTACTTTTAAATCATAGACATTAGGAGGTAATAAATAAGAATATATATCTGAGTTATATTCTCCATCACTTGTTTTTCTTTCAGAAGTAAAGTAACCATTCTTCTTATCATATTCGATAAGTGCATAATCGTTACTTGTACTATTAATTGGAGCACCTAAATTTGTTGGCTTCTCCCATTTGTTTTCTTCACCAACACGGGCGGCTCTATAGATATCTAGACCTCCCATTCCCATTAATCCGTCAGAAGCAAATATTAAATCTCCATTAAGAGCAAATGTTGGAAACAACTCATTCTCTTTTGTATTAATTTCTGGCCCCATGTTTTTTGGAGCAGACCATTCATCAGTTTTTTTATCATATGTAGTATACCATAAATCACGACCTCCAGAACCACCGCTCATGTCAGAAGCAAAAACTAAATACTTACCGTCCATTGTTGCAGGATGACCGACAGAAACAGAATCATCTGACTTTAGCTTAATTTTAACAGGGTCTCCCCACTCTGTTTTTCCTTTTGCCTGAGACACCCAAATGTCACACCCTAAATTTTCCTTCTTAATATTAGGACATCTTGTAAAGAACATTTGCTTATAGCGAGAATCAAAACAAACTGTTCCTTCGTTGTCTATTGTATTAACATAGCCATTGACTAAATAAGGTTCTGTCCAGTTTCCTTTTTTATCTAAATCCGAAACCCATAAGTCCATATAGCCTTCTCCTGTTCTAGGGTCTTTTTGTTTCCCAGTACTTTCATTTCTTGCAGAACTAAAATATAGCTTATTCATTTTGCGATTTCCAAACATTGGAGCCATATCAAACTCTTTCTTATTAAGTGCTGTTTGGTTTTCAATTATGTGGCGTGTTTTATCAGCAACAAATTCGTTATTCATTTTGCAAGACTGAATACCTTCAATGGCTCTTTCATCACCAGGAACTAGTTTCAGGTACTCTTCGTAATTTTTAATTGCCTTATCAAATTCCGACATCATATGAAGCATGTCTGCATTAAATAAATACACTTCAGGTGTTGCACTTTGCTGATCTAATAAGATAGCACGATCGTACCACTCATTGGCTTCTCTATATCTTTCAGTAAACCTATAGCAATCAGCGGCTTTGAAAGCCATATTTGCTTTCTTACTCTTTGCTTTATTTCCATTACTGCCAAGTTTCCTATATGCCTCAACACATTTATTTGCTGCCTCACTATAATTCTCACTCGAATAAGCTAGTTCAGCTTTGGAAATTCTTTTACTTTGAGCTGTTACAGCTGTAGCGAAAGCTAATAACAAAAACGTTAAAGCGATTTTAAACTTCATAAAATGTCTTTTTTCAAATTGATATTAAAATGCCTGACACAGGACAGGAATAGTTTTCACGAATGTAAAATTAAAAAAAAAAGCGAATGAAATCAAGTCTATTAAACATAATTCCATTAAAACTTCCAATCCAATAAACTTGAACGTTTAAACAATAATATACTTCTCCCACTTATCTATTACTTGCTGAAAACCAGGAGGTAAATCAGAGCTTAATCTAATATATTCATCTTTTGTTGGATGCTGAAATCCAAGAGTCTTAGCGTGAAGTGCCTGCCCATCTAGTAAGCTAAAGCAATTCTCTATGAATTTTTTATACTTTGAATTAGAGGTCCCTTTGAGAATTGTGTCCCCACCGTACTCTAAATCATGAAATAAAGGATGTCCAATATATTTCATATGAGCACGGATTTGGTGTGTTCTTCCTGTTTCAAGCTTACACTCAACTAGAGTGACATATCCAAAACTATTAAGCACCTTGTAGTGAGTTACTGCGTGTTTACCAAAGTCTCCCGCTGGAAAAACAGTCATTACCTTTCTATTCTTCAATGATCTCCCAACATGACATGTAACTGTACCATCTTCTTTTACATCACCCCAAACAAGGGCATAATAACGACGTTCAGTAGTTCTTTTAGCAAATTGTTTCGCGAGATTAGTTAATGCATATTCTGTTTTAGCAACAACCAGTAATCCTGTTGTATGTTTATCCAGTCTATGTACTAATCCTGGTCTACCAAAATAATCTTGTGTTTTACTTGGTAAGTTTTCAATGTGATACACCAGACCGTTCACCAATGTCCCTGTATAATTACCGTAACCAGGATGTACAACCATATTTGATTGCTTATTAACCACGATCACATCATCATCTTCAAAAACAATGTCTAGAGGAATGTCTTCAGGTATTAGTTCTAGCTCTCTTACAGGATATGGAAGAACAATAGAAATCTTATCTAATGGTTTGATCTTATAGTTTTGTTTTACTTTAACATCATCAACAAGGATATTCCCATTTTTAGCCGCGATTTGAATTTTACTTCGGGATGTATTTGAAATACGATCCATTAAAAACTTATCAATTCGAACAACTTCTTGACCTGGATCTGCTTCAAAACGATAATGTTCAAACATTTCTTCTGATCCTGACCGATCTTCAGTCTCCAGTATTTCTTCGCTCATTATTGCTTAACTATTTTGTATGTTTTTGACACTCCATGTAACCTAATGAAGTAAACTCCAGAGGGTGAATCTCTCATGTCTATTAACGTTTCGTTAGAAGATATTATTAATCGTCCTTGTATATCATAAACTTCCATTCCATTAAACACACCAGAGTTTACTTTCACATTAACTATACCACTTGTTGGGTTAGGATAAATAGTAGCATCAAAAAAATCTTTTCCTTGCTCATAAACACCTAGCACCGCATTGTAACTTGTAGAGAAAACAGGTCGAATCATAACAGAACCCTCAATGTTTGAACCATCCCAAGATACCCCGTCATTAACACTATAAAATGTATGATCATTATTTACGATATTCATATCTAAACCGACACCTAAACGCTCTGGATCAAATTGCCTCCAACCTACATAAAATGTACCTGAAATAGGCAGACGGATAGTGTCTTTTAAGTAATATGTATTAAAAATATTTCGATTGTGTCTATAAATAGGTTGACGTGGAAAGAACAATTCATCCTCATAAAGGACAGCACCTGGCTCTCCTCCGTTATCCCCCCAAACGGTCAATAAAAATAACTTATCAGAAACATCTTCTACTGTTGGAACGAAGTGCATCATTACCCCAATTAAAGAATCATCTTCGTAAGCAGTATATTGAATCGCCAATCGCGCTTGATTTCCAGTTGGACCATAAGCAGCTTCTGCGGATCCATCATCATAGCTATAATAATTTTGAAAATATTGTTTACTATGTGTTGAATCGTTTAATGTAAAGTTAGAATTTTGATGTGTCGCCTCAGAAACAATATTAAATTCCTCTGAAATCCCTGTTTTCATCTCATCAAAGCGATCTCCGGCTGAAAAGTCATGTATCGAAGTGTATTCGGTCCAAGGCAAGTAGTTCAAATCACTATTATTTAATATACTTTCTAACAAAATAAAGCTACCTTCTGTTAATCCATTATATTCAATTTTAGTAGAACCATCCTGCTCATTCTCTGGAACATTGTCACTGTTCCTTAAGACAATCTTAACCTTAGATGACATCTTGCCATTCGGATTATTTTTGTAATGATCCCAAGGAACAGAGGTGAAATCTTCTAGTAGCGTATGAATTGGATAGACGAATGCAAAATCATAAATAACTGTATCTAGGTAGCCAGAAAACTTTCTTAAGTTGACATAATCAATATGAAAATGGTCTAAACTTCCAGATAAGCCACCGTAATTTTTAAATCTAAATTGAAACCCATCTTTAAAATAATCTGAGTTATCTATTCGAATATGCTGTTGTTTGAATCCTTCTACAGGCGCACCGGAAGTACTCCATACCCAATCCCATTCCCCTAGATCCTCTGCATAAAATTCTAAGATCAATGAATCTGAAATTTCAGGTTCGTCACAAAACCCTTGAGGTTGATATAAAAAGCTAAAATAAACAGAATCTGCAGCCATTACTGAACTCATGTCAATTGCTTTTGAAGTCAAGTGATCAGCATACCCTGAAGTAGTCGTACCCATTGCATATGGATAACCAAACTCATCCAAACCATCAAACGTAGCAACTCCTAATGACCAAGGATTCCTAGCCATTGAGTAATTGTGATATACTTCACTTTCCATCCAAATCTTAGATGGGTCATCTATTGACTTAAAAAACTGTCTAGCAGAGTCTTGAAAAACCTCAGCATCAGTAATCCAAGTTGTATCAACATCATTCACAAAATCGATTGTGTCAAAAATATAGAATGGGGGATAGACATTTGTTGTTATATGCGTTACTGGATAAGTTGATAAATCACCTAGTTTGACTGAGATAGGATCAAAATACTCATCTGTGAAAACAGAATTGCTTAAATCTACAGTTCTTTTAAACGTAGGCTGCAAAGAATATGTCTCTCCCCCAAACAATGGTACATTTGCAGTGTCATGCAAATGATATACTACTACTGAAGTGTTTGCTGGGTCTGAATAGTCTACATTATATGCTTGAAATTTATTTGTTGTAAACTCATCAAATACTGGAAGCTTTATTGTATCTAATGTATAGATAAATGTACTATCAAAGGTATGAGATTTTACTTTTACTACAATCAAATCTGCATTCAATTGAAGTTGTGTATTTGCTGCCATTGGCACTAAACCTTCATCTTGAGCAAATACTCCATGAGAGAGAAAAGCCAAACAAATAATTAATCCAAAATGCTTCATTTAGTAATGGTATTTAAATTATTGACCGTTAAATTCTGTTGTTGCAAAAACAGATATTGTTGTACCGGCCAGGACCATAGCTCCTTCAAAAAAATCAGGAGATTGTGATTCAACAAGTGCATTAAGCGAATCAGTACTAGTAACACAAGTGGGGCATATAGTAAAAAAAGCTACCGCACCCATTCCTTGCACACGCGCTTTGGCCTCCAAAATTGTTAGTCCATATAAATCCGGAATCTGAACTGCAACACCTGCTTGATTTCGTCCAATAATCAATGTTATTTTAGAGCCAATTGGCAACTTAGTTCCGCCAGTAATTTGTTTTCCTTTGTATAACTGTTCAATTACAGCACCATTTGCCTCTATAGAAGGCTTATAATCTAATTTGTAGCGAAAATCTCTGCTATTCAAAATTCCTTCAGCAAAGCGTTGTGACTTATCGACTAAGCCAGGCATTTCAACAAGCTGTGTTCGTTTAGAAACTCTAACCTTAACAACACGGCCTTCTTTCACATAAACACCAGAAATTTTGGAAGCAGTAGGGGTTTGTTCGAGAACAGTACCCGCCACTTTTGTGGGGTCATAAAGTGAATCTAGTACCTGATATGTTAATCCAGAAAATGCAATCAAGTTTTTTAAGTTATTTTGATTTTCACCAACTAGATTGGGAACTTCTATTCGCTGTCCAAAATTGGTCGTTTTTTTTAAAAAAATATGGAGAATAAAAATCCCTCCAATGTATAACAAGATAATCAAGCTAATATTAATCAAGAACTTTTTGCTCCAAATACCCCCCCCAATCTTCTTAAGTAATCCCATAATGCTATTTACTAGTGCAAATATACGTTTTTAGAAGTTTGGAGAAAGGTCGTGGGATTTATAAAATTCATCAACTGCATCAAAAGCTTGTTGAGCTGTATCTACAATCTTAATTAAATCCAAGTCACTTTCGGAAATATTATTCTCCCCCCCAAGCATCACGGTCTGAATCCAGTCCATTAGTCCATTCCAATATTCTGACCCTATTAAAACAACTGGGCGTTTACTAATTTTCTTCGTTTGAATTAATGTAAGCGCTTCAAACAGTTCATCAAGCGTTCCAAAACCTCCAGGAAGGACTATAAAACCTTGTGCATACTTTACAAACATTACTTTTCTAACAAAGAAATAATCAAATTCTAAATTATGTTCTGGATCGATGTACGGGTTATGATTTTGTTCAAAGGGTAAGTCAATATTTAATCCGACTGATTTTCCCCCGCCCTCTTGAGCGCCTTTGTTTCCAGCCTCCATTATTCCGGGACCACCACCGGTAATTACTCCGTAACCCCCTTCAGCTAATAAGCGAGAAACTTCAACCCCTAATTTGTAATATTTGTTCTCAGGCTTTGTTCTTGCTGAACCAAACACAGAAACACATGGACCTATTCTAGCCATACGCTCATATCCTTCAACAAATTCGGCGATAATTTTGAAAATCGCCCAACTATCGTTGATCTTTATATCCTTCCAATCTTTTATAACTCTATTCATCTTTATCCAACTTTAATTTAGAGAATTCTCCGAATGTGATACTATTGATCTTACCGTTCTCTACGGAGATTATTTAGACCTTAACAACCCAAGGCTAACAAAACTAGCACATTATACCCTATAACGCTGAAAATTAGGGAAAATTATATCATAAAAAAAGTCATGTTATAACATGTGACCTTTCAAACGAATAAAATGTTTCTTTTTTAAGTTTAGTAGTTAAATATCATTAGATTTCTTTAACTGCACGCGATAATTGAAAGAGACAGTGTTTCCTTCAGTAGCGCTTGGGCTCATCCCGAAAAGGGTGCGATCAAGAGAGCCTTCACCTAGAATAAAATCAGTATCATTTATTTCAACCCACTGGAGCGTTACTTCAATTAACCTTGATACACCTAGCATTTTAAATTCCCCGAAAACTTTGTATGTAAACTTATCAACTTTTTCCATCGAAGAGCTCGTATAGCTCAATTCTGGATATTTATCTTGGTTGAAATAAGACTCTTCCATTAACGATCCGTCTCTAAAACTGTTAAAGGTTGTAAAGTCATCTAAGTTTAACTTTATTTTTAGTGATGATTTACTAATATCTTCTTTAAAGTCAATAACTCCGGAAACTTTTTTGAAGGCGCCATCTGTTTCACCTTTTTCGCCCATAACAAATAAAACAATAGAAGAATCTTGTACCGTTTCAAAGCTGCCTATCAAATCTCTCAATTCAAGTTTTTTGTCATTCTGCACTAATTCTTCGCTAACTTGATTTTCATTCTGCATGACTGCTTCAAACTCGATTAATTGATCATTAACCATAAACTGAGGGAAATAAGTTCCTATAGCGATTAGAATGACCAATAAAGCACTCAAGCTATACCCTTTTCCAATAATAGAATTAGACACTGTCACCCCAACTATAGCTCCAATAAAAGCATCCATACCCCCCATACTTGAGTACACAAGATCTAGCAACAAGAGCATTGTAATTAATGAAAAAATAATAAGGTATGATAATATTACACCGACAGCACCAGATTTATCTGAATCCGTAACTTTCGCAATAAAGTAAGCTCCAAAAAACCCAAAAAGCAAACCTTCTAATACCTCTCCACTTAATAAGTTAACTTCTACGTCGCCTGATATATTTGCCAACAACGGTAAGGTCATTAACCCAAGTAATGATAACGAAACCGATCCAAAGTTATCATCGCGGTAGAAAGAAGCTGATAAAAAGAATGCTGAAATAGCTAAAACTCCAAAACTAGATGCTGCAAATAAACCTAAGAAAGCTGTTAACCCAATAAAAATGATGAATATCGACTTACTAATTTCAGATTCCTCTATTCCAGTAAATAGTTTTCCTAAAACCTTGGATTTAATTTGAATGATTTCAAATGCGAAAACAGAAAGTAATGCTCCAATAACAAGGAACTTATTTACGAATAAAGATGAATTATTTAACACCTCAATTACACCTTCTTTAAAAGAAAAGGTAAAGATAATGAGACTAACCAAAGGTAACAGGTTTCTCAAAATAGGTTTCCTGAAAATTGACAAATGGGAAACGCCATAATTTAATACAACAATAGAAATTAATCCATAAATAGCAGAAATTGAACTATCAGAATAAAAGCAAGATGCCCAAATAGAAATTGTTGTAAAGATTAATACATAGAAAAAGTTCAATAATCTAAACGCCTTTTTAAGCTGAAGAAATATTCCAACTAACCCTAGAGTAATTAGTGATATCAAGATGAGTGGATTCATATTACTTCAATTTAGGGTTTCATATAAGAATGCTTAATGTATTATGCGGTTGTATTGCTAATATCTAATGCTGATTAGATTAATTGGTTATTCTTTAAATCTAGATGGCTAAGTTTATGTAAATACGATTTTGTGCTATTGCTTTCCAGTATTAATAAATGGTCAATATGATGACAATCAGTAGCTGCAAAATCAATTTCTCCAGAATCAATTAAACGCTCTGCTTGAAGTTTAACTTCTGGTCCGTAGTGTCCAAAAATGGAATTAAAATTCAATTGAATTAAGATTCCTTTTTCTCGCCATTCTTTCGCTAAACGAATAGGGTCATTGAAATATAGATAACGTTCAAAATGTGCGAGTACAGGCTTATAACCTTGTGTCAATAGTTCGAAAAATAATTTTTCAATTTGATCAGGTTTGGAATGAAATGAAAATTCAAACAGTACATAATTATCTCCAAAAACCAACAACTGCTCTTTATTAATTAGCCTCTCTACCAGCGTATCATCAAAATAGTACTCTGCTGCCGCTTCAATCTGAATCTTCAAATTCAATTTTGATAATTCATTACGAACATCAGCCAAACCACTTAAAATAATTTCTGATGTGTTTCGATAATAATCGCTCATTACATGCGGGGTTGTTATCACTTTTTGATAGCCCATCCTTTCGAATTTGGCAAGCATAGCGATTGTTTGATCCATTGATTTAGAACCATCATCGATACCCGGAATCAAATGACTGTGCATATCAACTTTAAAAATTGACAGATCAAGGGCTGGAAGTATTTCTTCTTTTTTCGAGAAAAATTTATCCAGTAACACCATATTAACGATGTATATACATATTATTATAGTATTCTAGATATGAACCACTTGTAACCTCCTCAACCCAAGTATTGTTTTCTAAATACCAATCTACAGTAATTCCTAAGCCTTCTTCAAATTCTAATGACGGGCGCCAATTCAATTCACTTTCAAGTTTTGCTGCATCAATAGCATAGCGCATATCATGTCCTGCTCTATCTTTAACGTATGTAATTAAGGATTCATTTTCACCTACTTCACGACCTAGCTTTTCATCCAACAATCTACACAAATACTTTACCAAATCAATATTGGTCCATTCATTCAATCCACCTACATTATAAGATTCTCCAACGCGACCCTCTTGAAAGATTCGATCAATAGCACTAGCATGATCATTCACCCATAACCAATCTCTAATATTGTCCCCTTTCCCATAAATTGGTAATGGTTTTTTATGAACGATATTATTAATCATTAATGGAATAAGTTTTTCCGGGAATTGGTGACTACCGTAATTATTTGAGCAATTTGAGATTTTAATGTTCATACCGTAAGTATGATGAAATGCACGAACAAAATGATCAGAAGATGCTTTTGACGAAGAGTAAGGGCTCCTTGGGTCGTAAGAGGTTGTTTCTTCAAACAAACCTTCTCTACCTAGAGAACCGTAAACCTCATCAGTTGAAACATGATGAAATATATTTCCTTCACTGCCTTTCCATGCATCCTTTGCACACTGAAGCAGATTAACTGTTCCTACAACATTTGTCATAACAAATTCCATAGGCCCTTCAATAGATCGGTCAACGTGTGACTCAGCAGCCAGGTGAATTACATCTGTAATACTATACTCATGAAAAACAGCGCTTAAAGTAGGCTTATCACAAATGTCCGCCTTTACAAAAGTATAATTTGGCATTTCTTCAACATCTGTTAGGTTTTTTAAATTTCCTGCATAGGTTAACTTATCTAAGTTAACTATTCTATAATCTGAATACTTATTCACCATCAAGCGCACTAGGTGAGAACCGATAAATCCAGCCCCTCCAGTAATCAATATATTTCTTTTCCCATTCATATTATAAACTCCAGTATTTTAAGTTTTTAACTTTCCCTCTGAATATTCCTTTGACATCAACAAAAATAGCTAAATCATCTTTCATCATTCCTCTAAAATCACTTTCCGCCATCGATTTGTATTCTTTGTGATTAACAGCAACAATAATAGCATCATAATCATTGGTTGTTTTGTCAGCTAAAGAAACTCCATATTCACTTTCCATCTCTTCAGAAGAAGCGTGTGGATCAACTAAATCTACATGTACTTGGAACGATTTCAATTCATTAATAATATCAATCACTTTTGAATTTCTGATATCACTAACATCCTCTTTAAATGTTGCACCCATTACTAGAATTTTTGCATCTTGAATATGCTTTCCAGTGGCAAGGATTTTCTTAACCGTTTGTTTACCGATATAGAATCCCATTGAATCATTCACATAACGTCCGCTATTAATCACCTTTGAATGATAGCCCGATTGCTGTGCTTTATGTGTTAAATAATAAGGGTCTACGCCTATACAGTGACCACCAACTAAGCCTGGAGTAAACTTTAAGAAATTCCACTTAGTTCCGGCAGCTTCAAGAACATCAAACGTATTAATTCCTAGCTTATTAAAGATAATTGATAATTCATTAATCAACGCAATATTTACATCGCGTTGGGTATTTTCAATTATTTTTGCTGCTTCGGCTACTTTAATTGAAGAAGCTCTATGCACGCCTGCTTCAACAACTAACTCGTATGTTTTTGCAATGTTAGATAAAGAATCACCACAACAACCTGCAACAACTTTAATTACATTTTGCAAGGTATGCTCTTTGTCCCCTGGATTAATTCTTTCTGGTGAATAACCAACCATGAAATCTTCTTTGAACTTCAATCCAGAAACCTTTTCTAAAATAGGGATGCAATCTTCCTCAGTACAACCTGGATAAACTGTTGATTCAAAAACAACATAGTCACCTTTTTTCAATGCTTTACCAACCGTACGGCTTGCTCCTAGCAAAGGAGAAAGGTTAGGGAGGTTTGCGCTATCGATTGGCGTGGGAACAGCTACTACAAAAAACTGAGCATCTGATAAATCTTCAATTTTGGTTGTAAACTTAATATCACACTGATCGAATTTCGAAGAATCTAATTCTTTACTAGGGTCAATATTATTGCGCATCATTTCAACGCGCTTTTCATTAATATCAAATCCTATAACCTGAATTTTTCGCGCAAATTCTAATGCTATTGGTAAACCAACATATCCTAAACCAATAACAGCAAGCTTTGCTTCTTTATTGATTAACCTATTATAAACCGAGTTGCCCATTTCTTACTTTATATATTCTTTCTATTATTTCAACAACTTTTAGTCCTTCAAGAGCGTTTGTAGTAGCTGTTGTCCTTCCTTTTAGCGTATCTATTACATTCTTAATTACATAATTATGATTTGCAGCAGAACCTTTATATGGCCCATAGTCATTGGCCGGATTTGAAGCGCGTAGCACAGGCATTTCATACCCATCAACATTACACACCTCAACTTCATTCATATATTGGCCACCAATCTTAACAGACCCTTTACTACCAATGATCGTCATAGAGCTTTCAAGATTTTTATCTGCGACAGCTGTAGAGTAATTCAAGCTACCCATTCCTCCTTCAACGAAATCGAAGCTTACAAATCCTGAATCTTCAAAATCAGTTGAATTTTCATGTGTGAAATCGGCAAATTTACCTTGAATATTATCAATATCTCCAAATAGCCAGTACATTATATCAATAAAATGAGAAAATTGTGTAAACAACGTTCCTCCATCTAAATCTGATGTTCCTTTCCATCCACCTTTTTTGTAGTATCTCGTATCTCTATTCCAGTAGCAATTCAATTGTACCATAAATGTCTCTCCAAGAATTTTGTCTTCAACAATTGATTTAATCCATTCTGAAGGTGGTGAATATCTATTTTGCATTACACAAAATACATTCTTAGACATTTGTAATGATTTGAAAATTACTTTTTCGCAATTATCCTTTGATAAGCCCATAGGCTTCTCACAAACAACATGTTTTTTTTCTTGTAACGCAATTAAACTTTGAGAAGCATGTAGGCCATTTGGAGTACAAATATTAGCAACATCAAATTCAATTCCAGATATAATAAGCTCTTCAATAGACTTAAAAAACGGAACATCAAACCTCTCAGCTTGACACTCTTCTTTAGTTCGGATATCAATCATTGCGACTAACTCTGCCTCATCTTCTCGAGATATCATTTCGGCATGTCGTTTTCCAATATGACCTGCACCAACGACAACAAATTTTATTTTTTCATCTTTTTGCATCCTACTTCTCTATTTTAGATACTTCTTTATTTACTAATCTATATTCTAATCCACTTTCTTCACAAATGGCGATTCCTTTTGTATCAAACTCCAATCGTTGTCCAAATTCGCTCATCCAACCAATTTGACGAGCTGGGTTACCAACAACTAGTGCATAATCATGTATGGCTTTAGTTACAACTGCACCAGCTCCAATAAATGCATACTTACCAATGTCATGACCGCATACAATAGTTGCATTGGCTCCAATAGTTGCACCTTTTCTAACAATTGTTCTTGAGTATTCATTCTTTCTACTTACAGCACTTCTAGGGTTAATTACGTTCGTAAAAACCATAGAAGGACCTAGAAATACATCATCTTCACATTCTACTCCAGTGTATAAAGAAACATTGTTCTGAACCTTAACATTAATTCCAAGTTTAACATTAGGAGAAACAACAACATTTTGACCTATATTACAACGTTCACCGATTATACAGTTAGACATAACATGAGAAAAGTGCCAAATTTTGGTTCCCTCACCAATCTGACATCCTTCGTCAATTATAGCAGTTTCGTGTGCGAAAAATCCCATTATCGAATAATATATTTATCAAAATTATAATGTGCAGTTGTCGTCAACTCATCCTTAGGTAGACTTTTGAAATAGGCATGCGTTCTTTTCAGGCCCTCCTCTCTATCAATTTGAGGTTCCCAATTCAGTAATACTTTTGCTTTTGTAATGTCAGGTTGACGTTGTTTTGGATCATCCACTGGTAAATCTTTATAGATCACCTTTTGATCTGTACCTGTAAGTTTAATGATTTCTTCTGCAAAATCACCAATTGAAATTTCTGAAGGATTCCCAATATTTACAGGTTCTGTGCAATCGCTAAGTAACAATCGGTAAATCCCTTCTACCAAATCATCTACATAACAGAAAGATCTTGTTTGAGAGCCATCTCCGAAGATTGTTAAATCTTCTCCCCTTAGTGCTTGACCAATAAATGCAGGTAAAACACGACCATCATTCAATCGCATACGAGGCCCATACGTATTAAAAATCCTTACAATTCTAGTCTCTAGACCATGAAATGTATGATATGCCATTGTTATCGCTTCTTGGAAACGTTTTGCTTCATCGTAAACACCTCTTGGCCCAACCGGATTCACATGCCCCCAATAAGACTCTGTTTGTGGATGAACCTCAGGATCACCGTAAACTTCAGAAGTTGAAGCAACTAGTAAGCGCGCATTTTTTGCTTTTGCCAAACCAAGACAATTATGAATACCTAAAGATCCCACTTTCAATGTTTGAATCGGGATTTTTAAATAGTCTATTGGACTTGCTGGCGATGCAAAATGAAGTATGTAGTCTAATTTACCAGTTACATGAATGAAATTTGTGACATCATGATTACAAAATTCAAAGTTATCCAATGGGAAAAGATGTTCAATATTTTCTAATCTACCTGTAATAAGATTATCCATCGCGATTACATGAAAATCTTTTTTCACGTAAAAATCACAAAGATGCGACCCCAAAAAACCAGCGGCACCTGTAATCAATATTTTCTTTCTTGCCGCCATCAATTTATTTTTTAGTGAAAGGAGAAACTGTTCTTCTTCCGATTGAATTATAATAGAACCCTCTGTTTTTCATTTCTTCTAAATCGTAGACATTTCTACCATCAAAGATTACAGGTTCATTTAACATGTCTTTTACCCTGTCGAAGTCAGGCGTCCTAAATGCAGACCACTCTGTAGCAATTAATAATGCGTCACTATTCTTCAACGCATCATATTGATTACCTACAAACCCCACACTATATCCAATAGCTGCTTTTACATTTGGCATTGCTTCAGGGTCATACGCTACAACTTTAGCTCCTGCGGCATTTAATGCCTCAATTATATATAAAGATGACGCTTCACGAATATCATCCGTGTCAGGTTTAAATGCTAAGCCCCATAATGCAAATTGCATTCCTGATAAGTCTCCAAAATAACTCTTAACCTTATCAACAAGGACCAACTTTTGCTTCTCATTAACATCAAGAACACTTTTAATAATTTCAAAATTATAATCTACTTCTAGTCCACTTTTAACCAAAGCACTTACGTCTTTCGGAAAGCAACTCCCTCCAAATCCAATACCTGAATAAAGAAACTTATGACCAATTCTAGAATCCGAACCAACACCTTCCCTAACCTTATCAATATTTGCACCAACTACCTCACAAAAGTTAGCCATTTCATTCATAAATGTAATTTTCGTTGCTAAAAATGAATTAGCTGCATATTTAGTTAGCTCTGCTGATTTTTCATCCATCACAATTAATGGGTGTCCATCACGAATAAAAGGTTTATATAATTCTCTCATTATTTTTACTGCGCGCTCGTCAGATGTCCCAATCACAACGCGGTCAGGATTCAAGAAGTCCTCTACAGCAAATCCTTCGCGTAAAAACTCTGGATTAGAAACAATAGAAAAATCAACTGTTGCATGTTTTTGAATAGCCGCTTCAACCTTCTCTGCAGTTCCCACTGGGACAGTAGACTTATCTACGATAACTTTATACTCTGTCATTATTTTACCTAGCTGATCTGCTACCTTTAAAACATAACTTAAGTCCGCTGAACCATCTTCATCTGGAGGAGTAGGTAATGCCAAAAATACAATGTCTGCGAAATCAATCGCCTCTTTCAAATTTGTTGTAAAAGAGATTCGTTTTGCGTTAATATTTCGTTCAAAGACAACATCCAAATGAGGCTCATAAATTGGAACCTCACCATTTCTCATTTTCTCTACTTTACTCTCATCTATATCTACACAAATTACTTGATTTCCAGTTTCAGCGAAACACGTGCCAGTAACTAACCCTACATATCCTGTTCCTACTACAGCAATTTTCTTCATGATTTTCGTTCAGCGTTAATGAAGTTTTCGATATTAGAACAGATATAGTCTAATTGATCTTGTTCCATTTCAGTATGAATTGGTAAAGATAACACTTGTCCTGTCAACATATCTGTAACAGGTAGGTTAGTATGCTGACTCCCAAATTCT
>Ga0115004_10000981_pt1 | contig 22811 bp, 17 predicted proteins | sample ArcticOcean_MG_C_10_FD_88737 | JGI IMG/M metagenome (GOLD analysis project Ga0115004, IMG submission 88737) | Marine microbial communities from western Arctic Ocean - ArcticOcean_MG_CB11_90 | ecosystem: Environmental > Aquatic > Marine > Oceanic | place: Arctic Ocean: Canada Basin | collected... | reverse complement strand
TCGCTGGGCGAAAATCACCCAAGACGACCATCAAATACGATAAGAGGCGCTACAAACGCCGCAAGCGTATCGAACGCATGTTCGGCAAAATCAAAGACTGGAGACGCGTCGCAACCCGCTACGACAGAAGCCCGACAGTATTTCTCTCAGCCATAATGCTCGCCGCAATCGTTATATTTTGGTTATGTGTCCTGAGCCTAATAAGTTTTGAGGTTTCAATTGAGGCCCCAGCTTACTGCGTTTTGCTCAAATCGCACCACTTGGCAGATCAAAGAAGCGTTAGCATGGCACAGATCGCTAACGAACCTGTGGTGGACTTAAGCCGCCCCGTTGCGGCAGCTTATTACCGCGGGCTTTGCACAACCCAATCCAAGGCATTTTCCATTGCCGCCTTGGCCAGTTCAACGAAAATGGTCGCAGCCTTGCCAGCGCTGGCCATGGATGTGCAATTCTCAATATGCAGCCCTTAACTAAGCAAAGCTCTGAAGCCGGCACTTTAGCTAGGCTTTCTATTGCTGACCCTCTGACACCTTTGACACCTTTGACACCTTTGACACCTTTGACACAGGCCATTGCGTATGACAAATCCCAACCGCGCCAGTTGGTCCAGCATTTCGTCGACGCATGCCGCGAACACTTTTCTGATGCGAGATCCGAGCGATGTATCATTGACGAGGACACCGCATGAACCAGATTTGTGGGTCAATAATTTATGGAAATTCCAATTTCTAAATGGTATTCCAAGCCGGACATGCTTGGTATCTCACCCGATCAAAGGGCGAATACGGTCGATAGCACGCAAGATGTTCTCGGTACTGTTGGCATAAGAAAACCGCACAAAGCCTTCGCCGTGCACCCCAAAACTAGTGCCGGCAACCGTGGCAACACCGGCTTGATCTAAAAACAGATCCTGCGCCTCTTTCGCACTCAGACCAGTGCTGGAAATATTAGGAAAAGCGTAAAATGCGCCCGCTGCATCTGTACAGCGCACGCCCGGCAGATCATTCAAAGCCTCAACAATCACCCGGCGCCGGCTGTCAAACTGGCTTACCATCTCAACCACGGCATCCTTGGGTCCAGTCAAAGCCGCAAGTCCAGCAAACTGCGCTGCAGCGTTCACACAAGAATGGTCATTGATGCACAGGCGGGTCACCGGATCAACCATGGCGTCCGGCCAAACTGCATAACCCATGCGCCAGCCGGTCATTGCATAGGTTTTCGACCAACCGTCCAGAACAATCAGACGGTCCCGAATTTCGGGATAGCTGAGCAGGCTGACATGCGCGCGGCCATCATAAAGCATCTGGCTGTAAATCTCGTCCGATAAAAGCGCCACTCGCGGGTGCGCGGCCAGTCCTGCCACAAGCTTGTCAATTTCGGCCTTTGGCGTGACCCCGCCAGTTGGATTGGCCGGACTGTTCATAATAATTAGCCGCGTACGATCGGTAATTTGTGACAGAACCGTTGCCGCGTCAAAGGCAAAACCGTTCTCTTCGCGCAGCGCAATCGGAACCGGCGTCGCACCACTGTATTGAATGACGGATTCGTAAATCGGAAAACCGGGGTTGGGATACATGATTTCAACCCCCGGCTCCCCAAACATCAACACCGCAAAAAACATGGTCGGCTTACCACCCGGAACCACAATCACATTGTCGGGATTAACCGTTGCGCCATGCCGGTGGTGCAGGTCTTGCGCCACAGCCTCGCGCAGTTGCGGCAAACCATTGGCTGGCGTATACCCATGATGGCCGTCTTTCAACGCCTGAATACCCGCCTGAACAATGTGCTCAGGGGTCCTAAAATCCGGCTGACCAATGCCTAGATTGATGATGTCATGCCCCTCGGCGGCAAGCTTTTGCGCCCGCGAGAGAACCACGAAGGCGGATTCGGTTCCCAGCCTGGAAATTCCCTTGGCAAACTGTAAATGTGACATGGTTTCTCCCCAATCACGCTTTGGCGACAAATAAATAGACCGATACACCAATGTCACAGCACTGCACCTCAGAGAGGTGAAAGTTGCGGGACCGCAGCACAACGATTGCGAACAGCTAACAGCCATGTGGATGTCGAAAATGGTCCAGACTGTCAATGAAATCACGGTGCAAGCAATTGGAAAAGGTCGTCATCAAACGTCGGCTGCCCTGTGATAAGCGTGCGCAGGCAATCAACCTATGGCGCAGTGGCTTCACAGGAACATTGTAGAAATGCACTAAATAGGCCAAGCATTAACAAGTTCACACCATCATGCGCCCCTTTTGAGGGCGCCGATTTACCCCGGGCAAGCCCCGTCCCGCAGCACAGGCAAATAAAAAAGGTTGAAAATGACGAAAGACATGACCACCCTCAAGACGGCAATCATCGAGAGATTTGGCACACCCTGTGCGGTGATCGATCTCGATTTGGTCGCTCGCAACATTGTGAAAGCCCAAGAACGCTGCGATGCTGTCGGGCTGGCCAACCGACCCCATATCAAGACCCATAAATCCCCCATGCTGGCCAATCTGCAGATCAAGGCAGGCGCGCTAGGCATCACCTGCCAAAAGCTGGGGGAGGCCGAGGTGATGGCAAATGCGGGCATCACCGATATCATAATCGCAACCAACCTTTTAGGTGCAGCGCGCTCCGGTCGCTTAGCCGCATTGCAAAGCCATCTTCCACTTAAGGTTTGCGCCGACAATACTGTGTCTCTGAGCGCGTATTCAAAGGCTGCGGATCAAGCCGGCCGGCCCATGGATGTACTGATAGAATGTGATACCGGACAAAAGCGTGCAGGCGTTGAGACACCGCAACAAGCCTTGGCGCTGGCCCGGATCATCCGCGATGACCCGTATCTGAATTTTGCTGGCCTGTTGTTTTACCCCTCTCTTGATGGCTGGCCACGCACTCAGCTTTTCTTTGACAACACTGCGGCCGGCCTCAGCGATCTTGGACTGTCTGCCAAAATTGTCTCGACCGGAGGCACCCCAAACTTTGCTCATATCGGGAGTCTGAAAGGTGCAACCGAACATCGTGCCGGCACATGCATTTTCAACGATCGTATGATGATAAAGGCCGGTGTGGCAACGCTTGAGGACTGCGCGTTCCAAGTCTTCACGAGCGTCGTCAGCCGCAGCGGACCAGAGCGGGGCATTCTGGATGCCGGCTCAAAGACATTGACCTCAGACAGCGGAGGTTTGGACGGATTTGGAATGATCCTTGAGCACCCCAAAGCGCGCATCCATAAATTTGCCGAAGAACACGGGTTTCTCGATCTTTCCAAATGCGACCACAAGCCTGCGATTGGCGATATTGTCCGCGTCATCCCAAATCATGTCTGCGTGGCGGTCAATATGGTCGATCAATTGGTGGCGGTGCGCCGCGGTGAAATCGTTGACGTGATCCCCGTCGCAGCACGCGGAATGCTGGTCTAACTTAAGTCCCAATACCACCAATTTTGGCCTGAAAAGCGACACCTGACGCCGGCCAACAGCCGGTCACATCACATGCCAGTGCCGCTGCAAAGGAATTTGCGCTATAAGACCATTTTGCAAAATTGGGCTGAGACATTACAGACACCTGGCCGACTAATTTACTGAGCCGACTAATTTACTGGGCCTAATAATATACTGGGCCTAATAATTTATCCGTCCAATACAGCCTCTAATGCGGTGACAGATGTAAACATCGCAGAGTGCGCAAAAACCGATTTGGTGATCTTGAGCGCCGGGAAATGCGCCGCCATATGGGCAATCACTTCCTCGATCTCGATCGTGACTGCAAACCGCCCGATACAAGAGAATACCCCACCACCAAAATTAAGATGCGCGGGTTTGTCAGGTCGGTTGATGTCAAACTGATTAGGGGCTGGAAAATAATGCGCGTTCCAATGCGCGGCAGCAATATTTGCAAAAACTACTGTACCTTTCGGGATAGAAACGCCCTCTAGGTCGACATCTTCAAGTGCTTCGCGCGAGGTTGACAACGATCTGGGATGATAGCGCATGACCTCGCGAAGCGCCTGCGGCACCAAGGAAGGGTTGCGCCCAAGCATCGCCCAAATCTCTGGACGTGAGGCCAATTCAATCACCGCAATGGCGATTTGATGTGACGAATTATCCGTGTTTGCCTCAGCCAGTTTGACAACCCAATTGCGCAAGTCGTCTTCGGTCAGCTGCCCGGTTTTGGTGGCGCGGATCAATTGTGACAAAAGGCTGTCATTAGGGGTTTGACGGACGGCTGCAATACGGCGGTCAACATACCCTAAAAGTGCCTCGAAACTCTCTGTAACCGCCTGCGTGGTCTCGGGGTTACGGCTGTGCACCTGCTGCACAACATGCGAGCTGCGCGCGATAAATTCAGCATCGGCCATCGGGGCATCAACCCAATAGCAATACACTCGGCTGGGGATAGGATCACACAGCGCCGCAATAATATCAATCGGCCTGTCGCGCGGCAGGCTTGCAAGCGTCTCGTGAACTACTTGCCCGATACCTGTGCGAAACTGTTCTGATCTTTTGGGGCCCATCAAAGTGGTAAGCGGCACCCTCAGGCGACGCCGCTTCTCGCCGCGATTGTGAAACGAAATTGAATGACGCTTATAGTGCAATGCCGGGCCTTCTGGCATGCCGAGCAGCGCCATCAATCCAGGATGCGCAGTGCCAAAACGACGGTTGACAATGGCGTCGCGGCACAGATCATAATCCAAGATTTCAACACCGCGCCCCGAACGCGCAAGTTTGAATTGTTTCGCATAACCCGCCAGCGTTGACAGCGGTGCTTTGCGATAGTGAGGCGCGGAAAAATCAATTTCCGGTAAATCTGAAATGACCGTCATTCTAACAGACCACGTGGTGACAGTTCGGGCGGGCGGCGCATACCGCCGCCTCCATCCCTTTTTAAGCGCATATCGCAGCCTCCATACCTTGTGAGGCTCATGCCACTTTGGGTTCCGCGGCGGCCGCTGCAATTGGGATTTCACCCTGAATAGTGGCGCGTTGCATCACGCGACGATGTTTGGCCACCTCGCCAAAATAATCGCTGACGCCATGGTGCAGGCATACCCGATTATCCCACATCGCCATTGATCCGGGTTGCCAAGAAAGTCGACAGCCCAAATGCGCCTGTATCGAATGCTCATAGAGATATTTTAGCAAGGGCAGGCTTTCTTGCTCGGTCATGCCGACAAAACGCGTGGTAAAGGCCAGGCTGACAAACAGCGCCTTGCGACCGGTGTCGGGATTGACCCGCACCACAGGGTGCGTGGCACCCATCGCGTCATTTTTGGCCAATTCATCCATCGATTGATAGCGGTTTGAATATTGCTGAGGGTCGCCGGATTCGTTTACCGCCTCCAACCCCGTCAACAAGGATTTCATCCCGTCCGAGAGCGTCTCATAGGCAAGATACAAATTGGTAAAGGCTGTATCTGCCCCATAGGGCGGCAATTCTTTTGCATAAAGCGTGGCGCCCAACGGCGGACGTTCAAGAAACATCAGGTCTGAGTGATAAAAACTGTCCCAACTATAACTTTCGCCAGGCTCGCGGATAATCTTGAAAATTTCTGGAATGTCCGGCAGTCCCTTGACATAGGGGTGCGGGATGATGGGGCCAAAGCGCGCTGAAAAATCATATTGTTGCTGATCGGTCAGTTTCTGATCGCGAAAGATCAGCACCAGATGACTATGAAACGCCCGTTTAATCTCGACGAAGGTAACAGCGTCTAAATCAGCCGAGAGATCGACATCAAAAACTTCAGCGCCCATCGCGCCAGTAATCGGTTTTACGCCAATGTGTTGATAGGCTGTCATAGCATGTCTCCAAATTCCTAATTGCAATATATGACACCTAGGATAAGACTCGCGTTAAAAGAGTATTGAAAGGCGACATAAACACAAAGGAAGACGCTATGCGCATTTTGATTGTTCTGGTTCCGGGGTTCTCACATCTGTCGCTTGGTGCCATTTTGGAGCCGCTGCACAGGCTCAAGGCTGTGAAACCCAAAACAAGATTGCGCATCGAAGTTGGCTCTGTCACCGAGAGGCAAGTACCCTCAAAAATAGGGCTTGATGTAACCTGTGAATTGTCTTTTTCGGACAGTCTGCAGGCGCTTAAAGGACCAGATCGCGCACAGACACTGTTTTTATGTTGCGGGTTGCGCTCACCCTACAAATCTCAGGGTAACATACAAAAATTGTTGCGGCTTGCTCACCGTGCCGGTACCGAAATCCTTGGTACCGGTTGTTCCGCCTGGAAAATGGCCGATGCAGGTCTGTTGCAAAACGGGGCCGGGACGGTGCATTGGACAACATTGCCAGCCTTTGCCGAACGCCACCACAATATTTCTGCGCGCGACGCATTGTTTGTCACTTCAAATCATGTGACCAGCACCCCTGGCGAGGCCGCAACGTTGGATATGGTGATTGCCTTCATTCAAAGGCAGGTCGGCGACGAACTGACCCAACAGCTCTGTGCGCATCTGATGATCAGCTTTCCACGCATGGGAAATACTGATCAGCCACGCGAACAGACCGGATTCTTGCGCAGCGCCCCGCCAAAACTGCGCCAAGCCTTGGGCCTCATGTCAAATCATCTAGAGAACCCGCTTTTGCTGCGGGATATCACGACCAGAATTGGCCTTTCCATCCGGCAGACAGAAAGGCTTTTTGCGGCGCATTTGGGCCAATCACCGAAAGCCTATTACCGCAAGCTGCGAATGCAACATGGGCGGCTTTTGATCGAGCATACCTCTATGTCAATCCTTGAAATTTCATTGGCAACCGGATTTTCAAATCGCCGTATCTTTAGCAAATATTACCGTGATGAATTTGGCTTTCCGCCCAGTTTCACGCGAAGGGTGCCTTAGATCGAAATGATTGGCGTATATAAAGAAACGGTAGTGTTGAGTTCGCAGTAGTGAAATGATTCAAAAAACAACGATTTAAATTTATCGATCTAGTCCTTTTTGATAAGTGGATGAGTCGCTTGAAGGCACAGTTCAAATACGCAAGTTTGAAAGAGAGTGAAGCAAAAGTGCCTAACACACGCAAAGCCAACGAGAGTGACAGCAAAGATATATTTGATCGGCGAAACGATGAACTTACAAGGCAGATGTCACATACAACTGATTTAGTTGAGTGGGATGGGCATAGTGGTTGGTTTGCCTCATCACTCACAAATCCGAACAGATTGCTTGTGATGTGTGTGAAAATGAAAATACAAATGAAAAAGTCGCAATAGTCCGTTTGGATTCAGAAGGTGAAAGAGCACTTATTTCAATAAATCTTTCGCCTAAAATGAGAGGCCAGCGAAAGACAAAAGGATGTTTGAGGGACGCTATATCTTTTTTTAAAACGATTTATTCGAATGTTCGATTTATTGACGCTGAAATAAAGTCCATCAATATCACCAGTCAGCAATCATTTTTAGATGTCGGCTTTGTGTTTGTGAAGGAAGATGCTGATGTCTCGTTTTACGAGCATGTTGTCTGAAACCTTTCAATTGCCTTTTCACTAACGCATTTATACTATTGAGTTTCAATAGTTCCATTCGTAATTGCTCACGAAGTAAATAATTAGAATCGTGTCAGACCGTGACAATAAACACCATATAAATCAATAATTTATATATATGCTACTATTGAGTGGGTGCGGAATGCCCCCGTTGAGTGCTCTGAAGTGGTCGTGCTTTTTAGGACAGGTTTGCGGCTGATCTAAGATGTAGCAGTTTTCTGTTCATGCCGCTTTTCGCATCTTTACTTGGACAAAGTATGCCGCGTCCGGCGTCCTTTTGTCGAGCGCTGTGTGAGGGCGCTCAGAATTGTAAAATCCAATCCAGTTATCGCTGATCCGTTTTGCTTGGAAACCGTCGGTGATTTCATGCAGATAGACGGCCGCCTGTTTCAACGACCGCCACAGCCGTTCGATAAAGATGTGGTCCAGATAGCGGCCCCTGCCATCCATTGATATTTTGATTTTGGCTTCCGTCAAAGTTGTGATCCAGCTCGAGCCTGTATATTGACTGCCCTGATCCGTGTTCATTATTTCCAGCTTGCCATATTGGGAAATAGCCTCCTCCAGCGCTTCAACACAGAAGCGAGCATCCAGCGTATTTGAGAGCTGCCAAGTCAGCAGTTTGCGCGCCACCCAATCCATGATCGCCACCAGACACAGAAAGCCGTTTTTGACTGGGATGTAGGTGATGTCGCTGCACCAAACCTGATTGGGCTGCGTAATTGGTAGCTTTCTTAGCAGGTACGGATACATGCGGTGCTCAGGGTGCTTCTTGCTGGTGTTTGGCCCTTTGTAGATGGCCTGTAATTCCATAATGCTGTGCAATACGCTGAAGTTTCTGGATTGCTGCATTTTTTAGTACTTCCCTCTCCTCGCGCAGAAGGCGGACTTCTTTGCGAAGGCGCGTGTTCTTCTTTTCCACGTGGTCATGCAGCCCAGACATCAGGTCAACGTGTTGATGCTGTTGACCCCGTTTGCTCAGCGTCGATTGGCCACCCCCCAAATCTGATGAAAGCTGCGGTCGCGTTACGCCACGAGTAGTGGCAATCCGCACAGCATCAGGTCAAAACGCGTCTGCATATCTCTTTGCCATTGGTTCGCTCTTTCATAGCAAATATTACGCGAAAGACGCCGGAACCAAACCGGGATTAGACCAGTAATGTTTGAGCGGCATGAAAGAGTGAAGACCGAAATGGCAAGAAAATGAGTGGCGGCTCCGATCATTCGTTGCTGCAATGCCGAGGATGCGAAACCATCTTCTATTTGGAAGTCAGTTGGAATAGTGACGAGACCAAAGCTTGGTATGATCACACTGGTAAGGTGCAACATGATTATATTCGAACAAAAGTCACGTATCCAAGATCTGAGAATAGGAAAAAACCCCCTTGGCTCCTATCAATTGGCAAGGTTGATCCGCGACTGCAACGCAATTTTAAGGAAATGTATGCGGTTTGTAACAGTCAAGCCTACATCCTTACAACCAGTGGGCTACGCGCCGCCCTTGATCGTGGCACTGAAGTTCTAGGAATTGATGCAGCCCATACGGTTAATAGGAAGTTGGTGGAGCTGCTGTTAGGCGGGTGGATTGGTACGAAAGAACATGACATTCTTAGTGTAATAACTGATGCAGGAAACGCTGCAGCCCATTGCGCTTGATCACCCGGTGAAAAGGAAATCACGCAGCTTGTGTATGCTATGGAAACCTTTCTGCGACCCACATTGCTTATTATAAGTAAAGACTTGGCCATTCAAAACAGTACCCTCTCTAAACGAAAGTGCCCAAAGGCACTGGCATTTACAGAGACGGCTTGAGGGACTGAGGGACTGCAACATTTGTCCACGCACCCACAAGCACTTTATATGTGAGGCCAACGCGCTTCCAGCCAATACTGTCCAGCAGGCCAAGCCTCAAAAGTGATGATAATTTAGAAAATTGGTGGTGAGGCAAGCCTGCGGGTATAGGAGATGGCTTTCGATCTGATAAGCATTTGCCGAGCGCCTCAGAAACAGGGGATTTTCAGCCCGCGGGGATTGCAACCTTCGTCTCGGCATCAAACAGATGCACACGATCGACCATCGGATTTAACTTAAGCTCGTCATCGGGCTTCCAATCAAGACGCTGATGGGCAATCGCGCAGATTTCATGTCCGGCCAATGTGGCGTACAGATGAATCTCCGGTCCGGTTGGCTCAACAACCGTGACTGTCGCAGACAGGCCACTGCCCTGCATCGACGCTTGCAAATGTTCTGGCCTGATCCCGTAGAGAACTTTTTGACCGACCATTGCTGCACTGTTCTGCGGAAGCTCACAGGTCACATCACCAGTCTGGAACATTTTTCCACCCGCACCTTGCACAATCTCACCAGACAGAAGGTTCATTCCCGGCGAGCCGATAAACTGCGCCACGAACAGATTGTCGGGATTGTCATAAATATCCAGCGGCGTGCCGATCTGTTCAATCACCCCATCGCGCATGATGACCACCTGATCGGCCATGGTCATCGCCTCGATCTGGTCATGGGTGACATAGACCGTGGTGGTTTTCAGCCGTTGATGCAGTTCTTTGATTTCTTTGCGCATTTGCACGCGCAATTTCGCATCGAGGTTAGAGAGCGGTTCATCGAATAAAAATACATCCGGATTGCGCACAATCGCCCGCCCCATTGCAACGCGCTGGCGCTGACCGCCAGAGAGCTCTTTAGGAAAGCGATCAAGATAGGGCTCAAGGCTTAGAATCGACGCCGCCCAATTCACCCGTTCATCAACCTCGGCCTGTGCAGTCTTTTTCAGCCGCATCGAAAAAGCCATATTTTCACGCACACTCATATGGGCGTAAAGCGCATAATTTTGAAACACCATGGCAATATTTCGGTCTTTGGGATGCATATCATTGACGCGTTGTTCGCCAATCGCAATATCCCCCGAAGACACGGTCTCAAGCCCGGCAATCATCCGCAAAAGCGTCGATTTTCCACAACCCGAAGGCCCAAGAAGCACCACAAATTTGCCGTCCTCAACGGTGAGATCGATCCCATGCAAGACCTCAAGGCCGCCGTACCGCTTCACCAGATTCTGAATTGTGACTGAGCCCATGGTCGTATTCTCTTCTATAAACTCTGTGGTGGAAACACCCCACCCAGATTTAGTGGTGATGGCGGCAAAAGCGCCAGACACAAAAGGTCGTAACCACCCGGACACTTGTCCGGATGGTTAGAGGAAAGATCTATTTTTAGATCAGTTCAGCTTCTTCAACTTTGGCATCAACCAGTTTCGCAATCTGGTCCATACACGCTTTGGCATCACCATTGTAATCCTGACCAGTCACCAATTTACCAAGTTCGGTCGGAATTTCATTGTTTGCAACGCCCGCCCAGATCGGCAGATCCGGCTCAGAGGCCATCACATTGTCGATGGTCCAGCGCACCGTATCAAGATGACGTGTGGTGCCACCACCAACGCGGTTTTTGCGCTCGACAATCCGCGGATCTGTATAGGACGAATTCCGCATTGGTGCAAATCCACCGGCCAAAGTACAGCGGGTCATAATATCCTTGGAACAGGCCCACTGCAGGAACAACCATGCAGCATCGGCATTCTTGGAATATTTCGACAGTGCAATACTCGATCCACCCTGATGGCCCCAGTTTGGAATTTCACCAAAGCCAACATCGCCACGACCACGCAAAGAATGTGGACCCTGCAGCGGATGCGCCATTTCCCACAGGCCTTTGACCTTGGAATCATCGGCATTCCACCCTGGAAAGAATTCTGCCCAAGACTGACACAAAGCAATCTGCCCAGAGGAGCCTATCTGCCACTGGCCATCCCAAGTTGATGCCACAGAGTTAGGCGGGGAATTGCGCAGCATCTCTTGATACCATTGCAAGCCCGCAACCCCCTCGGCATCGTTGCCCGAGAACTTTTTGTCGGCGCCAAAAATTGAGCCGCCATGTCCCCAGACAGCCTGAGTCCAGTCACATTCCAGAGAATAGTGGCCAGATTTAGCCTGACAGCCCGTGCCAAAGATGCCGTTTTCTTTTTCAGCTGCTGTGATCATTTGCGCCGCAGCGGTAAAGTCATCATAGGTTTTCGGAACGGCGATACCGTGCTTTTCAAGCAGATCCTTGCGATACATCAGCGTAAAGATCGGGATGTCAAACGGCAGGCCTACCCATTTGTTGTCATACTCGCAAATACCTTCAACTAGTGGCTTCGAGAAGTCGTCAAAATCAAAGCCCGGCATGGCAAGGTCAGGTTTGTCTTTATAGTACTGCACCGGATCAATGGTGTCGCGAGAGAAAGTCGACGTCCAGGCCTGATCCAGATAGTAAATATCATATGTGCCAAGCTGGCCCTGAACGTCTTGTGTCGCCTTCGCAAGGACCTGCTCTAGTGGCACAATTTCGATCTCGACATTGATCCCCGTCAATTCGGTAAACTCAGCCTTGAGTGTATCGAGAACAACAGTTGGCGGAGTGGCCTCTGATGTATAGCGGATCGTTGTCCCTGCAAAGGATTTACCAGCTTCTTTTAGGAATTTCGCGACATCTTCCGGCGTGTTATTCTCAGCGGCATGCGCCATATTGCCCCGGAAAGGACGCGCCCCACCCAAAACACCAGTTGCAAAAGCTGACATGCCGATGCCGGCCATCCCCATTTTACTCAGGAAATCACGTTTTGAAATCTTCCGCTGCGTATAAGCATTCGCAGTGTCGATAATGAAAGTTTGCTTATCATAACTCTTAAAGCTCATGGTTTTTCCTCCACTTGTTGAGCGATTATTAACGGGCATCTTGCGCACCCATCAATCCTTGATAGCCCCCATGGTTAGTCCGCGAACCAGGTGACGTTGAACCAATAGAATAAAAATAAAACTCGGCAGGATCGCAGATGTGCCGAGTGCGGAAATATAACCCCATTCAGATCCGGTCGAGGTGACATAGGTCGTTATTTTAACCGGGATTGTTCGGATAGAACTTGTCAAAAACAATGATAGTAAAAATTCAGTCCAGGAAAAGACAAAGCACAGCACCGCCGTCGCAGCGAGCCCCCCTTTGACCATCGGTAAAATCACCATCCAGAAGCACTGAAAGCGCGTTGCGCCGTCAATCATTGCCGCCTGATCGATATCAATAGGAATGTCATCCATAAAGGACTTCAGCAGTAGAACTGCGATGGGAATATTGATTAAAGTATGCGCGATAATCAGCCCTGCATGAGTATCGCGCAGGCCCATATCATGAAAAATGAACACCAAAGGCACAATAATTGCCACCGGCGGCAAAAACCGCTGTGACAATATCCAATTGAGATACCCCTGGCTGCCCCAAAACCGCATACGCGACAGGCCGTATGACGCCAACAATGCAAAAATCGTTGTTATCAGTGTCGAACCGACAGCCACGATAACCGACGACACGATCGACGAGCGGCCATCGTATGAATTATTGCCGCTGGTTCCCATCAACGTTTTTCCGTCCTCTTTGGACCCACGCTTGGAATACCCCAGCACCGTCACGCGGTAATTCTCAAGGGTTGGCTCAAAATCAAATACCACAATCCGGTCTTTATCAAACACAGCAGAAATCGGCTTGACCGACGTCAGCCCCCACCAGGCAATGGGGAAGACAAAAATACCAACGATAAGGATCGATACGAGATAGCGCAGCGTCAGTTTGAGCGTTGAATCATGCATCAGAACCGCACCTTGAAAATCTTGATGAACAGGTTTGCGATGATAACAACCAAGATCAACGTAAACAGGGCCACAGTTGAGGCATAGGGAAAGTCCGCATTCTTGAAATAGAGTGTACCTGCATAGGCGGACAGCGTATCGGTTGCAGTGACCGGCCCACTATCGGTCATCACTTTGATATAGTCATAGATACGAAACAAATCGATGCCCCGGATCAGCACCGCCAGAGCAATGATTTTTGACATCATCGGCAGGGTTAGCCTAAAAAAGGCCTGCATATCCGTCGCCCCGTCGATCGCTGCGGCCTCAAACGGGTCTTTGGGCAACGCGCGCAAACCCGCCAGCATTATCAGTACCATAAACGGGGTCCATTGCCAGACATCCGCAATGATAACCCCCCATAGTGCAGAGGTTCCACCAGCCAAAATAGGCGTGCTTGGAGACAGCAAGCCCAAACCATAGAGCATATGACTAATCACGCCGAAAGAACCGTCATACATCAACAAGAACATCATTCCTGTGACCGCCGGTGGCACCACAAGCGGCAAAATCATCAAAGACCTCAACAGACCAAAGCCTTTTCGGTCGGAATCAAGCAATAACGCGATCCCCAAACCCAGCACCAACTGAATCGTCAACGCGACAAAAGTATAGGTCAACGTGACAGACACCGCATCGATCACCCGGTCATCTGCGAACACTTTGCTCCAATTCCAAGAGGGGCGAAACGTCTCGATCCGCGTCGCTGGGTTGCGTTTAAACATCGATAACCACAGGGAATACAAGACCGGATAAAGACCAAATACAATCAACATCGCCGACGCTGGAAACAACCACGGAAACGGGTGTTCAGACGTCAGCCACCGCGGCAGCCGAATCAACTTGTTACCGGCGCGGCTATCAGGGTCACGCATTCCGGAGCCACGCGAGGCCAAAACGCGTGACGATAGGCGTTATTGGCCAACTATTTTGTTTTAGGTTTTTCACTTTGCATGCGGCCTTGGATTTTGATTTGAAATGAGGCTAGCAGGCAAGTTCAGTTATTTCAACACGGTCATTGACTTAAATAAAGATCTACGACGCTTACATTTTAACTAGTTGATATTAAACAATTTTAAATTATTTTGTCGATAAATATTATGGCTTTTCTGCAAAAATTTCTCATAAAACTTCACTTTACGAATTAACAAATGCTATTTAGATATGGAAATTGCCTAGAAAATCATATCAACTATACCTGAGGCGCCAAGGATAAATTTGACGTGAATTGGCCAGCCGATCGCTTTGACCACGGGGAAGACAACAAATGACTCACAAACCTCTTGTCGCAATAACCGGTGCCAGTTCTGGGATTGGTGCCGCCACCGCCCGTGCCTTTTCAAAGGCTGGACACCCGGTGCTGATGATGGCACGGCGTACCCAGCGCATGCATGAGATGAACCTGCCGAACGCGGTTGTAGAGACCGTCGACGTGCGACAGCGCAACCAGATCGCCGACGCTGTCCGCAACGGGGAGGCCGCGCACGGGCCGGTTGATATGATGTTTGTCAACGCCGGCATCGCCCGTCTGGCCGATATTGGCCGCCAACCGCCCGAAGAATGGGATGAGATGATCGACATCAACACCAAGGGGGTGATGAATACGGTCCATGCCGTCATGCAGGGCATGATGGAGCGGCGGCACGGCACTATTTTTATGATGAGCTCGATCGCCGGTCGTAAGGTCTATCCCGATCATACGGTATATTGCGGTACGAAATACTTTGTGCACGCCGTTTCAGAATCGCTGCGGGATTATCTTTCAGATTACAATGTACGGGTGATTGTTCTCTCTCCGGGGGTGATCGAGACCGAGGTGCTGTCCGGCGTTCTCGACCAGCAAACGCTTGCTGATTACAAAGCAAATAAAATCAAGATGGGCGGTGGTATCAGCGCCGAGATTGTCGCCGACCTGATTTTGAATGCCTATAATTACCCCCAAGAGGCGATTGTACAGGAAATTTGCATCACCCCAACGCGGCAAAAATTCTAATCTTCACCCCGCCACTTGGTCCCTTGCGGTTCCCAAGCGGCGCAACATCCAGAATTATGGAACATACAGATGAAATCTCGCTGGTCAGACGCCGACGCCAAATCACTTATACAATCATATCAGACACAAGGCATTAATGAAGACATTGCCATGCGCACCTATACCACACGCATCTTGGGCAGCGAACCTCGGCTGGTTTTGCATGGCGGCGGCAACACATCGGTAAAGACAAATGTGATCGACGCGTTGGGCGATACCTACCAAGTTCTCTGCGTCAAGGGATCGGGTTGGGACATGGGCGTGATCGAACCCGCAGGCCTGCCAGCGGTACAACTGGCCCCCTTGGCCGCACTGGCCGATCTGGACGACCTTAGCGACGAGGGTCTGGTAGCGTCGCAGCGCCGCATGCTGATCGACCCCTATGCGCCAAATCCGTCGATTGAGGCAGTCTTGCATGCCATCGTGCCACATAAGCATGTCGATCACACCCACGCAGACGCCATCATATCGCTCACCAACCAACCAGACGGCGCGGCGATCATTCGGGATCTATTTCCAGATACGACGATCATTCCTTATGTGATGCCGGGATTTATCCTATCCAAAGTTTGTCGGGAGCATCTGTTAAAAGATCTCAATTCGAAACACATGATCTTGATGAACCATGGAATTTTCACCTATCACGACGATCCGCGGCAATCCTATGACGACATGATTGCCATGGTCGACAAGGCTGAGCAGAGACTTGAGCGCGGTCCCGCCCATCCCTTTCCGGGCATAAAACTGCCCAGTGCGCCGCCGGCTCTGGCCGAGGTTGCACCAATCATTCGCGGCGCCCTGGCGCGTGAAGGCGAAAAAGAAGGCAAACCAGATCGCTGGGTACTTGATCACCGTGCCGACGCGCAGGTCATGGCATTTGTCAACGGTGACGCACTTGGTGACTATGCAACCCGCGGCAATGCAGCCCCGGATCATTCGATTCGGATCAAACGCTTTGGGGTTGTGCTGCCAGCACCAGATGCAAATGATTTGGACAGTTTCAAGACCGACGTCCATAATGCAATTGCTGACTATGCAACGGCGTATACTGAATACTTTGACCGCAACAACGTCCGCTCCGGTGGAGGGTTTGTCATGCTGGATCCTACCCCAAGGGTGGTCTATGTGCCTGGCATTGGGGTATTTGGTGTCGGCAAAACCGCTAAAGACGCCGCCATTTGTGCCGACATCGCCGAGGCCACTGTCAACGTCATCACCAAGGCCGAGGCCATTGGCAGCTTTGTCGCCCTGCCCGAAGAAGACCTTTTTGATATTGAATACTGGTCGCTTGAACAGGCCAAACTGGCCAAAGTGATCGAGAGGCCGTTGTTTCGCCAGATTGCCATCGTCACAGGAGCCGCCAGCGGCCTTGGACGAGAGGTCGCCAGAACTCTCGCGGCTGAGGGCGCAGCGGTGGCGTTGTTCGACATCGACGAAACGGCGCTGCAAGACGCAGCCACAGAAATTGGCGGTCTGCCTGTGCTATGCGACGTCACCGACGAAGCCGCTGTTAAAGCTGCAGTGTCACAAGTTATTCAGACCTATGGTGGAGTGGATATTCTCATTTCAAATGCCGGGGCTGCCTTCCAGGGCGCACTGCTTGATGTCAGCCAAGAAACTTTTGAAAAGGCCTTCGATCTGAACTTCTGGGGCCATCACTTTATGGCCAAAGCCTGTGTTGAGGTGATGCAGACGCAGGGCAGTGGCGGGGCTTTGGTGTTTAACGTCAGCAAGCAAGCCCTAAACCCCGGACCCGATTTCGGCCCTTATGGCACCTCTAAATCAGCATTGATGGCGTTGATGCGGCAATATGCGCTTGAACACGGTGCCACAGGCATCACCGCCAATGCCGTCAATGCAGACCGCATTCGCAGCAACCTGCTGAGCGATGAATTCATCCAAGCCCGCGCCAAAGCCCGTGGCGTCACCCCGCACGCGTATATGCGCGGCAATTTACTGGGGCGCGAGGTCACCGCACAGGACGTGGCCGAAGCTTTTCTACATCTGGTCAAAGCCACGAAAACCAGTGGCGCCGTTCTCACCGTTGATGGCGGCAATGTCGCCGCCATGGTGCGCTAGCCGCCTCTAACCGGTGAGCGGATTGTGACAGCAAAAGTCGTTAAAGCGCTGTTGACGAGACAGCAGGGATTGCCAGTTTTCATGCGCTTCAGGATTGGCTTGAAACCGCTCCCCCGTGGCGCTCATGGTCTCGGCGGCCTGCTCGATACTATCGAACCATCCCGCCCCAACGGCGGCGATCATGCCCGCCCCGAGCGACGACGCCTCAAGTGATTTGCTCAGTGTCATCGGCAGATTGGTGGCATCCACCAGCATCTGACGCCACAGGGCGGAATTTGCCCCACCGCCCACTGCGATGATCTCGTTGATCTCCAAGCCCTTGTCTTGCATGCCAGAAATCGTGCGCGCGATCTCACCAGTGAGGGCCTCCATCGCGCCGCGGTACAGATGCACCGCATCATGGTCGGGGGACACGCCCAAAAAGGCTGCGCGCGCATTCATATCCCAAAACGGGTTCATACAACCGGTCAAAAACGGACAGACCAAAAGGCCATCGGTGCCAATCGGCAATGCCTGCGCAGCCGTTTGTAAAGATTGGTGCGTAGCACCGCGGTCTTTCCTAGACACATAGTTCTCGACAAACCAATCCATAAAGAACGTCCCTGATCGCATGACCCCCTCAAGGATATACCCCGCACCCGTTGGTGAGGTCATCGTGCGCCAAGCTTGTGAAATTTGAGGCGTTTCAGACCAGGATCCCGTCACAATTGCCGTGCCAAGATTGAGATAGACACGCCCTTTACCAAGCGCGTTCACCCCCAGTGCTGCACATTGACCATCACCACCTCCGGCATAAATATGCGTCCCACGTGGCAATCCAGTCTGCTCAACGGCCTGCGGCAGGATCTCACCTATCAAGGTGCCCGGTGCCACCAGCTTGGCAAATTGCTCCGAAACTACGCCAATAGCGTCTAGAACGGTACCAGACCACTGTTTTGTCTCAATATCGAAAACACCTGACGGATCGGCACTCGCCCAACTGGTGGTGGCCTCACCGGTCAATCTGGCAGTAAGATACGCGTTGACATCAAGAATTTTGGGGGCGTCCTGCATCATCTCAGGCCGGTTTTTTTTCAGCCATAAAATCCTCGAGTGGCCCGGCGTCACATCTTTTGGCTTACCGGTTATCTCATGAAACCGCGCCTCTCCGATCTTGCCGGCAAGCTCTTCGACCTCGCCAACAGATCGGTTATCGAGCCACACAATGGCAGGGTGGGCCGGAGAGAGATCATGATTAAAATATCCCATGGTTTCGCGTTGGTTTGAAATTGCCAAACCGTCCACACAAGTCAGGTCAATCTGGGCACATACTTCTTTCAGCGCCGTACAAGCAGCCGCCCACCACGCGTTTGGATCTTGTTCAAAATATCCTCTGCGCGGGGTGCTCATGGGAATATCTGCGCGGCCCTCTGCAACCATGTCTCCAGCCGCAGACCAAGCAATGGCTTTGGTTGATTGTGTCGAACTGTCCAGCCCGATGACCAAGCGATTTTTCATCACATACCTCCTTAGCTGATTTCCCTTAACAGACGTTTTGCGGTTTTTTCATCCGTCACAAGATGGGTGGCAAACCCAGCCCGCAAAGTTGCCGCCACGGCTGCAGTTTTCTCACGTCCACCGCAAATAGCAACCCGAGCGGGTGCTGCACGGGCTGTATCAAGCTCGATCGCCATAGTTCTGTTGCGCAATGGCCCGTCAATTTCGCACCCTTCGCTGTCGATAAATCGCCCGTAAATCAACCCCACAGCCCCCAACTTGAGATATTCATCCCGCATCGCGTTATCCAAAAAATATTCTTCGTTAAGATACAACCGCGTATCAGCGTTCATCTGGCCGATACCAAACACCAATAGATTGGCCTGCCCGAACAAACCAAACTGCCGTATTAAAGTTGGTTCCGCCAACAGGCTGGTGGTCAGCCCCTCAGTAGAGCAATAGGCCGGAGCAAAGAGATTGGCGCAATGAGCCGATAATTTACTGGCAATCAACGACGCGCAAACCTCGGGCGAGGTGTTTGATCCACCCAGCGAACATCCCGCAACCTGCAGAACTTTCGTGTTGGGTTGCTTGGATACCGGCATCAAGGCGGCAAGACGCTGCACAGTGCGCCCGAAAGCCACCCCGATAATATCACCGTCGCGGCTCATATCATGGACCACCTGCCCCCCCGCCAATCCCAACCTATCGAACAGTTGTGGTCCAGTTTTGGGCGTCGGAATGATATGCACGGCGGTGAGATTATAGCCCCGGCGCAATTCAACCGCGAGGGCCTGCTCTTCGATAATATCAGGGCGCAGTTGAACCTGAACCAAACCCTGGCTCATTGCCTCACTTAAATAGTTGGCAACCGTCTGACGACTAACCTCAAGCTCTTCGGCGATTTCGTTCTGAGTGCGTCTCTCAACATGGTACAACCATGCTGCCCAACGCAACATATCGCCTGCAAAGGCAAACGGCACACGTTTTGCCATTTTATCCCAACCTCCTGTCAGCAAAACTCAAACCTGTGGAATTGCTTCTAGTGTTAGATCTAATCCAACCAGCCCAGCTTGACAAATGCTAATCAAGAATAGCATAGGTTAATAGTGGATTTCAAAGGAGAAGACATTTGAACCTAGACAGTGCGCCCGCAAACTGGACTGCGCTCATAGATGACATCCGTGAAGGCCGCTGGATCAGTCCCCTCAATGGTAAAAAATATCCCCCAGCGCCCTACGACCGGATCATTATGGAGGAAAGTCTGCGGGGTAAAGAGGCCAATCTCGTTAAAAGCCTTGGATTTCAGCCACCTTTTGCCATTGTCAGTGATACCAACACCCATAACGCGATGGGCGAAAGGGTCGCCCGCGCCCTCTCAACCCTGGGACCGGTCACCGAGATCATTCTGGACAACCCCCACGCCGATATGGCCGCGGTGCGGGACCTAAAACAAAAACTGGCGGATTTTACCTCAGTGATCGCCGTCGGATCGGGAACTGTGAATGATCTGACCAAATTTGTGACATTTCAAAACGACCAGCGTTACTGTGTTTTTGCTACAGCTGGATCAATGAACGGCTATAGCTCCCTGACCGCATCGATTACCCTTGATAGCGGTTTAAAAGTGTCACTGCCGGCACAGGCACCAGCTGGGTTTTTCGTAGATCTTGAGGTTTGCGCCTCCGCACCAGCCTATCTGAATGCTGCGGGATTTGGGGATTGTCTGTGCCGGTCCGTGGCGCAGGTGGATTGGTGGATGTCGCACCGTTTACTCGGCTCTGCCTATTATCATGAACCCTATATCATTGAAATTCCAGACGAAATCTTATTAATGGAACGCGCCGCAGGGATTGCCCAAGGCGATATCGAAGCGGTCGGATATCTGTTTCGCGTCCTGACCCTGTGTGGCCTTGGCATCTCGTTTACCGGCATTTCCAATCACGGCTCAATGGGCGAACATCAAATCTCGCATTATATTGATTGCTTTGCAGGTGACCGGCATCCGGGCACCCTGCACGGAGAGCAAGTTGGCGTCGCTACATTGAGCATGGCACGGATCCAATCCAAGATTCTGTCATCCGAATCCGCACCTGTTCTGTCACCCACGCAACTGGATTATGACGGTATGGTCAACAGAATGGGTGAAGATGTGGCCACGCAATGCTATGCCGAAATTACAAAAAAGGCGCTGGATGCAAAACAGGCAGATGCCCTAAACGAAAAGATCGAAAAACTATGGCCAGACTTGCGGCGAGAATGTCTCGACATCGCGATACCGGTTGAAACACTTACACAGAGGTTGACGTTGTCAGGCGCACCAACTTCGGCCAAGGCGCTTGGGGTTCCGACAGACTTCTACCGCGAGGCGGTGCGCCATGCCCATGAAATGCGTAACCGGTTTTCGTTTGCAGATATTGCCGATCACACAGCGCAACTTTCGCACCTTGCACGTCAGGAGGTTTGACAATGCGCGCTATCGCAGAGATGCCACATCAAGTGGCCGCTAATATAACAGTTGTACTGGCCGATATTGATGACACGATAACCACCGAAGGACGCTTGAGCGCAGAGGCTTATTCGGCCCTGGAAAACCTGCACAACGCAGGCATTCGGGTCGCCCCCGTCACCGGACGTCCAGCGGGCTGGTGTGATATGATAGCGCGCTTTTGGCCTGTTGATGGCGTGGTCGGAGAAAACGGCGCATTTTATTATGCCTATGATCCATTGGGCAAGAAAATGATCCGCAAACACCATGACGCGCTGGAGACCTATTTGAAAAACCCTAACCGGTTCGATACAATCAAGAAACGGATCGAAACCGAAGTGCCTGGCGCAGCAATTTCAGCCGATCAACCCTTTCGCCTTGCCGATTTGGCGATCGATTTTTGCGAAGATGTGCCCGCCCTAGATCCTGCTGATATTGCCCAAATTCAAACCATATTTGAACAGGAAGGCGCAATTGCCAAAGTGTCCTCTATCCACGTAAACGGTTGGTTTGGTGTCTACGACAAACTTACGATGTCACGGCGCTTCGCCGCCGACATCCTCAACTTAGACATTGAGACAGAGAACGCCTCGGTCGTGTTTGTTGGCGACAGTCCAAATGATGCGCCGATGTTCGGGTTTTTTAACAATTCCTGTGGTGTGGCAAATGTTCTTGATTTCAAAGGCAGCCTGCCTGCTGCGCCAAAATGGGTGACAACGCAAAAAGGCGGTGCGGGGTTCGTACAAATTGCCGAGCGGTTGCTCAGCGCCCGCAGCTAAATCAGGACCCACAAGTGCAGCCAGATGTGCACAGCGCCAAAGGTGGGCCAACCCAGACCAGAAAAGCCCCGCCACGTTGAGGCGGACATCAGTAATGTGGGAACACTGGCGAAGACAGGCGCCGCATGCATCTGCTGATGCCACAGCGCTGCACCGGGGCAGGACAGCCAAACAGACAACCCTACGTCGGACCTAAGTCACCCATCCCACTGTCTACATCACTATCAACATCAACGACGATGAAAGTGTGGGCAACCGGAGATCCGACCACTGTATCAGGTTTCCCGATGTTGCGACGCAAGCGACCCCAAAAATCCGCCACACACCCCAGATTTGCAACTCCACACACAAAAAGTACTGTCCGACACCCTATCCAATTACCCCAACAGCTTAATCAAAAAAACCTCCCCGATGATGGTCTTAGATCATGTTAGCGTCCAGAAAGGCAGTGTCGGGGCTGCATATGGCAATAGAATTGAAAGGTTCAAAAGCTCTGAGGCTTTTGTTATGTGCGGTTTGGCTGCTACGAACTGCAGCGCCGGTTGTTGCGTTAGACCCGTATTTCAGATCACAGTACCGCTGTTACAGATCTTGAATAGGCTCAACAGGGTGATTTGCTGGCCAGTGTTAGCTTTGACTGGTCCGTGGTGCTGTGGGACTCACCAGATTTTCACGAAAAATATAGATTGTTCGGCCACAACGCGCCAGTTGTAACAGCGGCTTTTTTGCCTG
>Ga0115004_10000980_pt1 | contig 22818 bp, 23 predicted proteins | sample ArcticOcean_MG_C_10_FD_88737 | JGI IMG/M metagenome (GOLD analysis project Ga0115004, IMG submission 88737) | Marine microbial communities from western Arctic Ocean - ArcticOcean_MG_CB11_90 | ecosystem: Environmental > Aquatic > Marine > Oceanic | place: Arctic Ocean: Canada Basin | collected... | reverse complement strand
GCTCTTGGCGTACTCGTACGCCACTGAGCTTTCACCCCCGTCACACCCCGCGGCGCCGAACCCGGTGGCGCACGCCATCAACACGAACGGCGAGAGCTCCTCCACCACCAAACCGTTGGTCTGCGATTGGAAAAGAAAAAGGTCAGTCCCATCCGTCTCGAGTACGCGTTCGCGACAGGTACCGCGGTAACAGTAGAAGTACTGTGTCAATTTACCACAGTACGCCAGTAAACGTTACGGCCGTAGCGCACTCAAAGAGGGTCCGTGAACGCTGTGTCCCCGGATTTGGGAAAGCCCCAAAACGTACCTGCACGCAAAGCCGGTCGCTCATCACCTCGGCGGGCGCCATGGCCCAGCATGATCCGCAGTTGCCCTGGTCCCTGGCGCGGCCAATCAGGGCGGCGCATTGCGGCCACTTGTCCCTAGTGTCGAAGGATTCGGGAAGGCCTTGTTTCCGTGGGTCGAATTCCACAAGCGCCCCCCCCGCGCCTCCTTGGTGGGAAGACGAACCGCCACCTAAGAAGTCCTCGATGAACCCGCCCAGTTTTCCCGATAAGCCGAACTTTCGAACCACGGAACCGAGTCGCGCGCTCGGAGCGCGCGACTGTTTGCCCATACGCGCCGCCGCCTGAAAAGCGCCTCTCTCGCCTCGCACGTTCGTGACGTGCGTTTGGGACGCGGCACGCATTTCGTTTGTGAACTCGTTCGCAGTCGCGGAGCGGTCGGTCGTGAGCTTCGTGGCGAACTCGCTTTGGCGCCACCCTTTTTTCCCATCCTTTGGTTTCCCGGAAAGCCGCCCCCCCGAAAGACGCTTCAAATCGGCATGCGTAGCGCTCTCCATGCCTTTCGGTACGCGCGCCTGCCAGGTTTTGTCCACACGATTGTTCAGCAAGGCCACGAACTCAGGGGTCAGCGCCGGGTCCGAAAGGCGCGATCTTTGCGATACCTGGGACGTGCGTGTGGTGTGCGGCGTGACGCCGGGAAGCGCGCCAAGCGCATCGCCCGCGAACACGCACAGCACCCCAACCACGAAAACCGCGAACACCACCGAGTTGAGCACCGCGAACCGTTTTTTTTCGCTGAAACCGTGTTTCGTGGATGTTCGCGTTATGTTCGTATCGCCAGGACCCACGCGCGCGCCGAGCAAGGGCGCGGCCTCCCGGGAGGCGTCAGGCCGCGTCGTCGGCATCTCTTCAACTTTTTGACGGGCACGGTCAGATTATGTTTATCCCCAGATCCCCCAGGTCACCCGCGTCACACTCGGTCCACCTAACGACCGGTCACGCGGCGTGTCTTACTCCACGAACCACGGTACGCCTCGCGGTGTCCCGGTCGCAGCCTCTGCGCGCCTGCGTTCTGGCGGGACAGTGCGCGCTGTCTCTCGTTGGGGGGGTGTTGAAAAATTCGATACCAGTTCGACCGCAATTTTTCAGCAATTTTGTTGCCTTCCCGAAAGTGGGCGCCAGAAAGATGCAGAAGAATCAGTCGGCCCTCGCGCTCGGTCGCGTCCCCAAACTCACCGCGATGTCCACCGGTGATGATTTAATGGAAGCGATCGAGTCCGGGGACGAGGCTGGGGTGAAGCGTTGCCTTGATGACGGCGCGGATTGCATGTTCGCCGATGACGAGGGGTTCACGGTGTTGCACATGGCGTGTCAGGAAGGCTACGACGCGATTGTGACGTTGCTTCTGCGCAAGGGGAGTAAGATCGACCAGACAGACGACGACGGCGTGACGCCGTTAATGCTTTCGTGCGAGGCCGGCCACCTTGACGTGGTTGCCTTGTTGATTTCCGAAAAAGCCGACGTCAACGCGGTGGACAATCACGGCAAGACCGCGGTGTTCAGGGCGGCTGTGGTGGCTGGATCGGAGCTTTGTGTCAAACTGTTGCTGGACGCGCACGCTGACGTGTTTCAATCGCCGGTTCCCGGGAAGACGCTGGTTGACCTGTGTCAAAAGAAATCCAACGAGTGCGCCCAGCGTATCAGCTTGGCGCTTTCAAAACAAGGCGCCGGGGAAAGGCTGCTACTGGCGACGGAAAAAGGGAACGTCGGGGCGGTTTTCGCAATGGTGACCGGCGGCGCCGACGTGACCGCCGCGGATGCCGACGGATGGAACGCGTTACACTTCGCCGCGGGCGAAGGCACTTTGGAGCTGGTGGCGTTTTTTTTACGAAAAGGGTTGAAAGCGAACACACCCGCGAAGGACGGCGCCACGCCGATTGAGTTGGCAACGGAAGAGGAACACGACGACGTGGTGGAGATGTTGCGGGAAGGCGTGGTGGACGACGACGACGACGAATAAAAGGGATTTCGCTAATATTATAATACAACAAGATATCTACAAGTTATTGCACCTCGTTCAACTACCAACGTGTTTTACATCTCAAACTACCTCCCTTGCTACTCCCTACTCCTTCGTCTCCCCCCCGAACTCGCGTAACGCCCGGCACGCGTCGATTTCCCCGAGGTCGAGTAACACGGTTTCCAAAACCCCCGTGATCCTCCGCCGGGCTTTCGAATTCGGCGACGCGACGCTGGCGCCGGCGACTGGCGCGATAAAAAACAAAGCGTCAGTCGGTCGTGATGTGTATTACGTAAACAGTGTATGGGTAATCGGGCGGATCGCAGAGGCGCAACGTGGTGCTTGGGAAATACGTACCGAACCCGGCGTGCCAGCTCGCCGCTTTCAGCAAGATTTCCACTTTTTCGTGTTTCAGGGAAAGCGGCGCGACGATTTGCGACGGGTACCCCGCGCACACACAACGCGCCTCCGCGATTCGCAACGCGGAGACGCGCGTTTCTCCAATCACGGACAGCGGGAGGTTATCCGACGCGCCGACACCGGCGCCGTATGAACTCTTACCAAAGTCACGAGTTATTCCCGAGTCAACCATCGCCCGCGGGTGCAAATCGAACACGTGAAGCGGCGCGGGAAGGTGGTCGAACCGTTTCGCCAGCGCGGCGGCTTTCAGCTTGAGGAGTTTGGTAAAGTTCGCGTCGCGGGTTGAGGGTTCGGAGGGTTCGTCGGCGTCGGAATCATCACTGTCTTCATCGGACGTTTCATCCGACACAGACGATTCGTACGACACCTCCACCTCACCTGTCTCGTGTTTCTTCAGCATGCGTCTCAACGTGTCCTTGTTTGGAAGGGCCACGGGCGCGTCGCGTCCGGCGCCCACCAGGCAGGCGAGCGAAAACCTCGCGCCTGCGATTGGTACACGGAAAGTGGTCAACGTCGCGTGTATCGCGACGTATTGGACGATGTATGGACAAACAGTCAGAGTAATCGGTCTGAACAGTCACAGGCGCGTTAGAGGTAAAACATAGGTGTCCCCGGATTTGTGAAACCCCCTACGGCCGTACCCCCGTCAAACTCAAACTCCCCGCGGTCGTCCACCTGATTGTAAAAAGAAAAGTGTCAGTCTCGTATGTGCAATCGCAGAGGCGGAATGTGGTGATTGGGAAATACGTACCGCGCATCCCATCGACGCGTGCCGCAGAATATCCAACGGGTGGAACGCGTTGTCCCCCACCCTCTTTCCTTTGGAGTGGAACTTCGGCTCGCGGCGTGAAAACGGTTTCGTAACGGTTTTGGTTTTGTCTCCGTCGCCGGCGCCGCCGCGCGCCAGAACGTCCGCGACTGCGGCGACGCCACGGTCCGTGAGTCGGCGAATGTTCTTTTGCGCGTCGAACCGGGGCGCGGCGTTTAGCAAAACAGAATCCGTCTCCGCGTTTTTCTTCACCGAAAACCGCTGGAAAGAGCGAGGCTCCGCGGTTCGTGGAGCGGCTGGTTCCAACGGTTGACCTTTGCCTCGGCGGTTGTTTTCCGTGTTTTCAAATTCGCCCCCGACGAAGCGCGCATCGTGCTTTGTCTTTTTTGCGTCGCCTTCGCGAGCCGTCGCCTCCCTCCCGAACGCGTCCGCCGCGAGGCGTTCCTTTTCCGAAAGCTCGCGTCCGGCGAACATGCGCATCAGCGCCTCGGGAGGTAGCCCCGACTCGGTGTCTTCATCGCGAGTACTTTCCGAGTACTCAGGAGTACTTTCCGAGTACTGATTCGCGCTTCGTCCCACGACCGTCGCGTCGACGTCGTCGTCGTCGTCGTCCTCGTCGGTCGGTTTCACAACAGTGGTGCCGTAAACATCCAAACCCGTTTCGTCCTCCTTGATCATCGTCGTGCCGTAGATGTCGAACCCGGGGGGTTCGTGTTCCTTCCGCACATCGGGACGCACCACGACGGTCCCGTCGATATCGGAAGACGGGTCAGACACCGCCGAGCCAACCGTCCCGACGGACGTGGAGTTAGTGCCGTTCGGGGAAAACAAAAAAGTAGACGAGTCCCCGGTAACGTCCAGCGCCGCCTCCGCGGCGGCCATCGCGGCCGCCGCGGTGGCAGGGTCGAACTTGATGGTCCCCTTACTTGCGGCGCGGCGGTGGCGTGCCTCGGCTGAGCCGTGTCGGTTGTGCGTTCCCATTTTCGGGGTCTGCAGCGGCGGCGCCGCGGTTCGCGAGACGTCGGTCGGGACCTGGGTAGGAACCTTTACAGGTACTGTCTGTGCAGGCACTGTCTGCGCGGGTGTTTCCGAAAGAAGACTCTGAGCAGCAGGGACCTGTGGCTGCTCTTCAGCATTTTCCGAAGCAGTGCCTTGGCCCGCTGGATTCTTTGACCCATCAGATTCCGCTTCCCGCTTCCTCGCCGCGCGCGAAAGCGCCGCTTGTACCAGCGGCGCCAAACTCGCCCCGCTCCCCGCGCTGGATTGCAAAAACCCGTGCGGCAACAACCCAACCGCGCTCGGGCGAGTCCGGGTGTTTTTTGTTAAACACCGGTCCACGAAATCGGTGAACGAGTGCGTCCAACCGTGGTTGCCATCGGAACCGTCGCTCGAGGTACTGAGATAAATAAAAGAAAGTGTCAGTCTTGTATGGGCAAACAGTCGTCCAGGATTTGGAGTTGGGAAATACGTACCTTAAACTCGGGCTCGGCTCTCGGGTGATCATGAAAATGACCCGCATCGGGTGCACGTCCGCCCGCGGCGGCTGCCACCAACGAAAGAAAGTGTCAGTCCTGTATGGGCAAACAGTATCGGGATTTGGGAAATACAACACGGACCTGCCCAATCGCCATCTCCATCGCGGTTATCCCGAGCGCCCAAACGTCAACCTTCCCGTCGTACCGGCTTTCGCTGATAACTTCCGGGGCCATCCAGTGCGGCGTACCGGTGAACGTGTTCCGCTTGGACATTTCCTTCGTGAGCTGCGCGGCGACGCCGAAATCCGCGAGCTTGATGTGCCCTGAGTCGGTGATTAAAAGGTTGCTGCACTTAATATCCCTGTGCACTTTTTGCACCGAGTGAAGATACACCAGCCCTTTCAAGGCTTCGCCGCAGATGTAGGCTATCTGGGGTTCGTTTAAACCGTAAGTAGTTCCTTTAGCGTTTCCTTTGCTTTTTTGAGACTCTTTCAACGAATCCAACACGTCCCGAACGCTCCCGCCGCCGCAGTTTTCCATCACGATCCAGAGGTACTCCTTGGAAAAAAAGCTTCCGAAATACCGCACCACGTTGGGATGCACGCACTCCTGCAACAGCCCTATTTCTCTGCGCATGTCCTCTAAACCGTCCTCGTCCTCGCCGCCTAGGGGGATCACCTTCACCGCGACTATGGTGTCACTCGGGCGGTGCCGGGCTTTGTACACCGCGCCGAACGAGCCTTTGCCGAGCTGCTCCAGGAGCTCGAACAGATCCTCGGGGCGCCCGCCGGTGGGATCCATCCTGACGGCAAGGTACTGGTAAGGACCAAACACCTGTAACTTGATGTACCCTAAACCCTGTGACTTAACGTAACGGACCACACATGCTCGAAAACACACGAACCGCGACCGTCGACGACAACAGCCAGCACTGGTACCAGTGCAGTCCACAATGAAGCCCTCCTTTGAATTTGGCGATGGTTCGATGTTGTGACTTAGGCGAGTACAGAGGTGGGTGACAAAGGGTAGCAGTACCTCCACGTGGGACCGGGGACCACAGGGAAGAGGAGGGGAGAGGATAACAGTGAGTCGTGTACACACAAACAAGCTACCTTAAAACCTACACCACCTCTTTCCCACCCTACTATGTCACCTCTACACCAAAAAAAACCACCTATTCCTCCTCCGCCGCGTCCACGAGCAGCTCGCGCGAAAGGTGTTCCGCCTCCGCGTGTCGCTTCATCGTCTCCGCCGTGAGCTGTTCCATTTTCGCCGACGATACTTTCATGTCCGCCGCGAACGCGTTCGTCAACATCGCTTTCTTCAACCCCAGGTCGCTGTTCACGGCGGACATGAAGCTGGCGTCGTACCCAAACGTGTAGCTCATGGTGAGCTCGTCACCTTTGGCGATGGCGCGTGACGTGGCGATGGAGACCAAGCCGCTCGGAAACGGCACGGCGTGGCAGTTGGTTTCGTTCGTGGTTCTTGTGAGGTAGGCGTGCGCGTATTTAACGTCGGTACCGTCCGTGGGAGGCATCAATACGTCGTTGATTAAGTGCCCGAGGAAACCGGGCTGTGGGTCACGTTCAGGGTCAGCTTGTAACCGCAACGCGTTGTCGCCGAAAAACGAATGGCCGTTACACATGGCGTACGTTGGCTGGCTTGTTGTGTAGGTATCGCTGCGCCAGGTGTGGACTTTTTTTGTGGTTGATTCTCCGTTGGATTCGCTTGACGAATTCGATGACGCGCCGTCGCCGTTCGCGACGTTAGACATCAAACTCACCTCGTTCGTCGCAGGGTACGTCGTGACCAATGTGTGCGCTGGAATCGCCCGCGTTGCGAAAACCCCCCGGCCGTCGCATATTTTGGACGCACGCACCTCCACAGAGTCAAACTCCACGTGCAGATGAAGCAGGAGGTCTGGAATTTGTGAAAGCACCATTAGGTGTTTGGCAACCGACTGCAAAAGTTTCGCCAGCTCCGGGTCCGAAAACGCGGCCTTCTTCAAACCGCCTGCCGCGAAGAACCTCGTAGCGATGTTCTCGTTGCCGCTCAGTGCGGCGTCCTCGCCGCTCGCGCGTAGTGCGGTCGTCTTTGCCCGGGTAAAATCCGGAGACACAGATGGAGAGACGTGATTTGGAACGCGTCGACGGCGCGCCAGATTTCTATCCCAACGCGACCCGAATCCTCCGAGGACGACTCTTCGTGACGAAGCTTTTTGCGCGGCGAAATCGCCCTGGGTGTTCGCGCGGCCCACCGGTGGCGACACCAGCGTCACGAAACACGCCATGCCACTCCTGACAAACCCAACAACCGACGCGACACGTTGTGAGGGATGGCAGAAGAAGGGGCGTCGTTTTACACAAGATTTACGATTTACGAACAGCACTTACCATGGTAGTGCTATCAATACTGTCAAATCAACGTTCAGCTAGTAGTGCAGCGCAGCTCATCCCAAATGTCAAAGATACCCCAAAAGCAACCCAGCGTTCCATAACACAGGGCAAGAAGTGAAAATACCAGTAGGTTTGTAAATTGCAAAACCACGCGACTCGAGATTCGCGAGCCGCGCTCTCTCTTTTGTTTGTTCAACCGCATCGCGTGTTCCCTTCCCTGTTTACGCGGGCATGTACGTGCTCGTGTCGATTTGCTCCGGCAGTTCCTTGATTTCCACCTCGAATCTTTCGTGCACTTTGTTCAAAACGTCGCTGTCTTCGTCGCTGCCGATGAAGGTGATGGCGAGTCCTTTCGTGCCGAACCGTCCGGCTCTGCCAACCCGGTGCAGATAGGTGTCCGCGCAATCCGGCATGTCGTAGTTGATCACGATGTTCACGCGCTCGATGTCGATGCCTCGGGCGACTAAATCCGTCGCGACCAAAATTCGCTTGTGGCCCTCCTTGAAGGACTTGTACCGCGCCAAACGCTCGTCTGATACGATAAAAAAGAAAGTGTCAGTCTTGTATGGGCAATCAGGGAGGCGGTGTGTGGTGATTGGGAAAGGCCCTTACCTTGACTCATCCCCCTGTGAATCGCGATGGACGGGAAGTTGCACTCCGTGAGGAGCTTGTCCAGGTACGTGCACCGCTGCACGGATTTCACGAAAATAACAACCTGGTTGAACATAAGCGCGTCAAGCAAGTCGTTCAACTTGCGGTTCTTCTCCGCTTCGGTGAGCTTGATGTAGTGCTGCACCAACCCGTGAAGCGTGAGCTTGGTTTCGTCGTCCACGTAGATCTCCATCGGGTCGTTCATGAACTTCTTGCAAACCGGTCGGATTTCCTTGGAAAGCGTGGCGCTGAACATCATGACTTGTTTGTCGTGCGGGGTCATTTTGAAGATCTCCTGGACGTCGGCGCGCATATCCAGCTGCTCCAACATCTTGTCGCACTCGTCGAGAATGAAGTGCCCGCACTGTTTCAGGGAGATGTCGCCATCCTTGGCCAGGGCTTTGCACCGCCCGGGCGTCGCCACGATCACGGAAGGCGGTTTTTCTTTCAACTGCTCCCGCTGTTGCTTGATGTTCACGCCGCCGAAAATCACCATCACGTTCACCCCGGGCAGGTACGCGGCGAACCGGTCGAACTCGTGGCAGATCTGGTACGCCAGTTCGCCTGTGATTGGGAAAGAAAACGGGGAGGTGCTGTGAGTCAGCGAGTGTGGGTTTTGGTAAAAAGAAGACGACGTACGAGTACTGTGTCAATTTACCACGCAGTAACAGTTGCGAGTACGCCGGTAAACGTTACCAGTAGTCCAGTCGACTTTGGGCGGTAAACAGGGCACTTGTGATGTATGTCGTGCACTTCCTTTTAATGACTAGTGGACGTCAAAGAGGGTCCGTAAACAGTGTTTGGATTTGGGAAAGCCCCAAGGCCACGTACGCGTATGGCAAAGAATGAGCGCGCCCACCTCGCCCGGTACGGGCTCCAGCTGCTGCAGCACCGCCAGCACGAAAACCGCGGTCTTGCCCATCCCGGACTTGGCTTGGCAAATCACGTCCATGCCTAAAATGGCTTGGGGGATGCACTCGTGTTGGACTGGTTTATTTGGTTGAGTGATTTGATGATTGATCAAAGAAGAGATGATGAATGAATGAGATCCAGCCAGATCCAGAGGGGTACAGAAGAAATTCGGCCGATCCAGGTTCGTTTGAGATGAGAAGGGGGACGTCAGCGGGGTGTACGGCGTGTTGGTGGAAGCAGGTTCACTTTGTTGACCAGCGCGTGCGTCGCGTGACTCGGATCTGCCGTTTGTTTCGGCGATCCTTGGAAGTCGCTACTTGCAGAGGCCACTGTAAGTCGGGTCTGCGTTTGCGCGCCAAAATGTGTAAAATCGCGAGAAAACGGACTGTCGCCCCGATCAAGGCGCCGCGCTTCGCCTTTGATCCGCGGTGCTCTTTCAACAGGTCACCACGTCACCACCAACCGCACCTTCACTGGGGTGTTCGAACCCGCAATCAACGATCGCGCGTAAAAGCTCGGGCTTCAACAAGAAATCCCTGAACCCGGTTGAGTGAATGCCGACATAGCCTTTCTTCACAGCCACTTCGGTGGTTTTCGCCCCATCCGCGGGCGCGGCTTCCTCTTCCTCTTCGTAATCAAGGAGCTCCTCTTCCTCTTCAGGGTCTTTCTTTTCGTCGGCCATTTTTGGTGGGCGTGGGGGTGACGAGATCGACCGGGCGTGAATGCGCGGTGGAGTGTGGCGCAGGGAGTGGAGTTGCGGGGCCGATCAACGCAGCTTTCATCACTCACCGATCGAGTCGGAGTCGGAGTCGGAGTCTGTCAGATCGGCGCTGAGGCGGAAATGAGTTGAAAGCAACCCCGCGAAGCGGTTTCAATCGTTCCGGTGACAATCACATTGACCGACATTTACCTGTTTGACCGTTCGATTTCACCGAGCGCGAGTCCATGCCGTTTTCTTTCGCGTCCCGTCGTTTACTCGTTTTGTTTTGTGCTTCGTCAGGGAAGAGACAGGACGTTCAGAACCTTCCGCATAACGCGCGTCACGCGCGGCGCAGGGCCAGGTCGCGCCGGCGCCCGGTCACTCGGTGCCGCGTCCGTCCGTCCGTCCGCGACTCGATTCACGGCAGTGGGTTTGTTTGCGAGCGAACGGAAGCGCTACCGGAAACGGTCAGCCGAATCCACGGCAAGTCGTGGTTTGCTTCGTTCGAGTCACGCGGGCGCCATGCAAACCAGCGACCAGGACCTTCGCGCCGCGCTTTCCGACACTCGCGCGGCGTTGGAAGCGTCCGAGCGCAGAACAACACGCGCGCGTGATGAAACCAGGGTGGCGCGTCGCGAGCGGGACGACGCGGCCGCGTCCGCGCAACGCCTGAGGGAGGCTTTGAAAACGTTCGCGGCTGGGGGAGGGGATGAGGAGGAGGAGGAGGAAGATGAGGAGGACGACGACGGACCGAAAGCGCAGGATTTGACTGAAGCTCACGCACGACAAAGTGAAACGCCTTCCACGACACAACACGAATCAATCGAATCACACACAGAATCATCAAGTGTTGAGGTGTCTGTTTTAACCGCGAAACTCGCCGCGGCGTTGGCGGCGCTAACGGCGGCGCGCGCGACAAACGAAACCTTGCAGGACAAAATAACCGAGATTGAAACCAGACACGACGCCGCGTTTGACCGGTCACTCGCCACCGCGCGCGCTTCGAAACTTTTAACTGCGAAGCTGGAAACAGCGCAAGTCGCCACGACAGTTGCCAGAACGCAGCTCGCGGAAACCACGGAGATGTTGCGAAGGAGGTTCGCGAACGAGGGGTCGCGGGGGTCGCCGGAACGAACGAAAAAGGAAGGTGGTTCCAACGTAAACGAAGGAACGAGAAACAACGTAAACGATGACGAAGCCCAAATCGGAAACGCGCGGACTTTGTCGGTCATCGCGCAGATGGAAACCACCGTGACGCGCCTCGCGTCCGTGCTTCGCGGGCGCGAAATCGACTTAGCACGGATGAAACAAACCGTCGCGGTGCTTGTTACGGAACGCGGAACAATGGAGGGTACTGTACAAACGCTGCGCGACGAATTGAAAATGATGATTGAAAAAACGGGTTTGGAAAAACGGAAAGAAAATAGAAGTAGAAACGGCGACGGGAATTCGACGCCGGCGGCGACCGCGCTTTCGCGGGCGGCGCGGGGTTCCGTGAGTCGCCGGGGAGGCCGGGCGTTGCTGGAGCGAGAGGGACTTGTGCCAAGGCAAAGGGCGTTCACGAGTACGAAGAAGTAGTTGTGATTTTTGAGTGTAGCAAGGTTTTGAAGCGTACCAGTAGACTATCAAATCAAGCCAGTTCTGAAACAAACACTTCACTTCAACTCTGTTTCAATCCCGGCGTCATCAAAACCCACGACCTGGCGCGCGCGAGCGTTCGTCGCACTACTCGCACTACGCGTCGCACTTGCCGCAGTACTTGTCGCGCTTTTCGCGGCGCCACCGCGCGAGCGCAGCGCACGAGGTGACGAGGGCCAGGTTACGTAAGGTAAGATGCCTCGGTTGCGACAGGGCACTAAGGAAGATTGCGACGAGGTTTTCGTTTGCTGTAAAGATCCCTTGGCCAAATCCTGGTTGTGCGGGCCTTGCGTGCGGAAAGTGAGTACGCACGGCTGGCGTGGCAACGTGTGCTGTGGGTTCCTGGTGCTGTGGTTCTCCTTTCTGGTCTCCACGACGTGCTGGGTGTTGGGCGGGTTGTTCTGGAGTTTGGCTAAGGATGATCCGCGGGGCGCGAAGATTGCGACGTACAACGCGGCCGTCGCGAGTTGGGTGCACGGAGGCGGGTTCCAGGCTTGGTCACAGGAAAGCGCGGAGTCGTTCAGTACGAGTACCAATGGTAGTCAAACTACAATTTACGTGAAAGGTTTCCGGAACGAAACCGAGTCTCCGTTGGTGATGCGCCCGTGTTCGTCGCTCGCGGTTGGAGACTGCGATTTCGGCGCCACGCGGATGTTACTCGACGGGTTTAACTCGTGGAACAACGAGTTGGGTGTTACGACCACGCGATACAGCGACGGGTTGATTTGGTCAGCGGCTGTTGCAAACGCGCACGTCGCAGGCGCTGCGGTATCGGGCGCGGGCTCGGTGACGCTCCGTGTCCCAGACTCTGAAACGCCGCTCGCGGACACAAACGCGTTTGCATGCGACTACAACCGAAACCTGGTGAAGTGCGCCCGACGGGATATGTGGCAGGAAAAATGCGGTGTCACGGAGGAGCACGTCTCGGCGAACCGCAGGTGGCTTAGCCGTATTAGTCTAGTTAAGGGCGACGCGGACGGCGCCGGCATTGTGCTGGACCCGTGTCCGTTTCAGTTCGAGTCAAAATCAAAGGCGTGGGTAACTGATAACAACGCGGCGAACGACGAAACCGCGGAGAACGCGGCTAGGGCGCTTTGCGAAAATAGTGTTCCGGATGAGGATATCGACGCGCACGTCGTGCTAAGGTCCAATAACGACCCGTACGTCGTGGTCGGCGCGCTCACCGGCTGTACGTTCAATTTCGGTTTGGCCGCTGAGAACTACTTCGGCGTGGCGATAACCTTCTTCGTCTTCGCGTCGCTTTTCACCACACCGTGGTTGCCGTTCGTGCACGCCGTTGTGATGGACGTTGTTTCGACCGCGTGTAAAGGGGGGCGGATTCAACACGAGGCACAACAAGGGGGGATAGCCCGCGCGCCGGTGTAGTTAGGGTAGGTACAGTTATAATATACCCTAGTTAGTAACGCGAAACGGCGTCGTGAAAAATTTAACATAACAGATGATTTCTATGTCGGGAGCAATCTTACATGACCCGCCCTACGCTCAGCACTCCACACACACACGCGCGCGCCTCACTCGCGGTGTCGGTCCCGTCGCGCGCCCGCGATGGAGAGCTCGTTTCAGCGTTTGGGGCGCGGCCGGCGGATCCGAACGAAACCCAGTGGTGACCCGGTGGAGGTGCCGGGTGCGGATGTTGTTTCCGAAAACGCGGCGGCGGCGACGACACCGAAAAGCCCCTCCTCCTCCTTCGTGCCGATACACGATGGGATGGCGTCGGGCGAGGTGCCCCGGCCGGCTGCGACGCCGCCCGTGAACTATCCCGCGTCCGCCCGGCCCTACGTCAGCGCTTCTGCTGTTGAAACACCCGGTGACGCGAAACAAACTGGTGGTGTGTCACAAGGGACGACCGGGTGTGTCGGAGCTGTTGGTGTGGCATCACTGACGAAAGCGAAAGCACATCAGGAGGAGGTGGGAGTCACGTCGGGTGGCCAAAAGAATTCACAATCCCCACCGCCGTCCGCCCCGAAACCGGGAAGCACGCGCCCTGGCTTGTACGGCCAAACCCTGGTCAGCTTTGGTTTGAGTGACGTGGATGACCTGTTGGGGGGGGGCTTGCCTTTGGGGAGCGTGGTGCTCATCGGGAGTTGTACCACGGACGACGGCGCGAACCGCGATTGCGGCGTGGCATCGACGTTGCTGAAGTACTTCGTCGCGGAAGGGATCGCCAGTGAGCACTGTACGTTGTGGAAGCCGCCGAGGGCGATGAGACGGAGCCACGGCAAGACGTTACCGAAAGTAATTGAAGCGGGAGATGCTTCAAAAAGTGATGATACAGACGAAAACAAAGCTAACGGTAATGCAGGCGGTGCTTTGAAAAAATACCAAGACGACGGTTTGCGCATCGCGTGGCAGTACCGTCGGTACCTGCGGCAGGGGAAATCCCTGGACGACAGTAGGGTGGGGTCGAGGGGCGTGGGGAACATCGGGGCGGGGGTCGCGGCGACGGGCGGGTCGGAGGTAAAAAGCAGCTCTGGTAGTACTCGAAACACAGGAGGCGTACGAAGATTGCCTTCCATGTGCCACGCTTTCGATTTAACACGGGAAACCGACGAAGCTTCCGCGGCGAGCGCGGACTTGCGGTGCTCGCCGTTCGGGGATGCGCTGCGACTGACCGAATTGAAAGGCTCCTCGAGGAGAAATCAACAATCAGAATCCATCGACCAATCCATCGGTGACTCGCTTCACAAAGCGTACGCCGAGTGCGTGGAGCTGGTTAACAGGGTCAGCGACGACATCGCGGATGACGGCCCGGTCGGGCGCATCGCGTTACAGCCGCCATCCGGTGGAGGACACGACGGCGCCGACGCGCGCGGTATCGACGAGTTTTGCCGGTTCCTGAAATTGTTGCGCGGGTTACTGAGGGGCGGCGACACAAGAACCCAGAAAAACCCAAAACGCGTTTGCGTGGTAGTTACCTACCCGTTGAGGTCGTTAACTAAAGCGGACGCGGCGAAGCTAATACACGCGGTGGACGCGTGTTTCGAGCTGGAAACGCTACCCGAAAAAAACGTCAAAACGGGGGAGGAAGATTTCGTCGAACAGCTGTTACCCGATCCCAACCTTTGCGTGGCTTTGTTACGGGTACGAAAAATTGCCTTCCCCGGCCCTGGCGCGGTCGCGCCATCCCCACTAACAAGAATGGACCGGACCTACGCGATGCAAGTGCGGCGGAAACGCCTGGCGGTGAAGCCGCTGCGCATCGCGCCGGAACACGCGGGGGGGGGCGGTGATACAAACGGGAAAGAAAAGAAGGAGAAGGAATCGAAAAAGAAGCCCGCGTCGCTTTGCGGCTCGGGGCCGCCCAACGCCACGAGCGCGCTGGATTTTTAGAGTAGCGGTGTGTTAGTAGAGTGGGTGTTAACGTATTCGCCGCGTTCGGTCGATGTTGGTTAGAAAAAAGACGTAGCGTTAACGGAGTTGAACGTGCTAATACTCTTTACTATTCCCTTATCGTCGCTCGTTAAGTGTCTCCGCCAAGCCACGCACCGCGAGTTCCACGGTCACCCACTTCTCCGCTAACAGCCCCCATTCGTTTGAGTCGTCGTCGTCACCGTTACCGCCGTTGGTATTTCCACCAAACCCCAAACGGTAAACGCACCCCACGAGAAACGCTCCGCCGACCGCCGCGAGCGCGCTCGGCGCCGAAACGGGCGAGCGAAGCGCTCCGAAAACGCGGCCCGACACGAATTCCTGACTAAAAAGCCTTACGGCGCTTGTCCGCTTAGCAACAGGTACGTCGTTGCCACTTTGGCCACCCCGAAACCAAGCAGGCGCGTTTCCAGGGGTTTCTTCCTCCTCTTCCTCTTCGTCTTCGTCATTCGCGCCGTCAGCATCAGCATCACCCTCCTCCTCGCTCGTTTCCGTCCGCGCTTCCGTAGTAGTACCCGTCCCGGCACCGGTGGGGGAGCCTCCGAGGTGTGACGTGTCCCGTGCCACACCCCGCGACGGCATCGGCGACGGCGACGCCTCACTGCTGTCTCTTCGTCGCAACCACGTGTTCGGCGACGCCGGCGGCGGCGACGCCGCGAACAAAGGAGACCTTTCGGTTTCATTTTCATTTTCGTTTTCTGTTTTTTCTTCGTGTTCGTGTTCGTTTTCGCGACTCGGCGAAACGCTCGCGGCGAACCGCACCTTGTTTTCGGTTCGCGCCCCCCCGGTCGTCGCCGCCTGACCGGGAGACACTTCCTGTCTGTTCCCACCATAGACGACACCTTTAGTGAGCCTTTTTTTTTTTTCAGTGGTCGTGACCGCCGGTTTCGCCGGTTCCGATGACCTCACCCGCTTCGACGCAACCGGAGTTTCGCTTTCGTTTCTCTGTTTCCGCTTTCCCCTTTGTCGTATTTCAGTTCGCGGCGTGGTTTTCGTTTGCGCGCCAGTCTCAGTCTTTTGTTTTTTCGCGCTCGTCACCGCGTGTCCTCTTGCCACAGTACTCGGCGCCTTTCGCGTCTTCAATGTCGTCGCCGCAGCGGTCTCTTCGCCAGCGTCGTTCGCGTTCCGCCTCGTTCCGCGCGCCGTCGCCTCGGCGGCTACTTTTTCGAGCAAAAAAGTCCTCGCGCTCTGAACAACATGGAACGAATTGCCACCCTCCCCCCCGTTCGCCACGAACGCAAGCGTGTCCAGCTCGGTTTTCGTAACCCCCGGACCGTCCAACACGGACTCGAACACCGCCCTCGCGTCGCTCAAACCGATTTTCCCGCGACTCGCGAGCGCGTCGTCCGCGATCAACAAAGCCTTGTCGTCGTACCGCGTGCCGTTTACGAATCGATACTGTTTCGATTTGGGCGATTTCGTGTAAGGCGCGGTAGTCACCGACTTTCCGCCATCCGCACGCGCGGTCCTGGACGGTGCCGACCCTGGAGGCTTTTTCGTCGATCGAGGCGGCATACGGAGCGAACCCCAAACGCGACCCCGCGACCGAGACGTGCGACGATGGAACTGACGACGGGGAGGTAATTTGGTTGTATTTCCCGAATTGATTATTATTTTCGAACGTGCATCGTCAAATCTGATGAACGGCCTCCACAACCCTCGGCGCGGTTGGCTCTCACGTGAGAGCTGCCGTGGAGATTTGCGGGGAGTAGACTAGAGTGACGCGCCATGGGCGTGAAACGGTGCCCCCACGGGAAGCTGAAATGCAACTGCGTTGAGTGCAGCCCCTGTCCGCACGGCAAGCTGAAACGCAACTGCGAGACTGCAACGCCTGCCCCCACGGGAAGGTGAGAAGCAGCTGCGCAGAGTGCAACCCCTGCCCCCACGGCAAGGTGAAACGCACCTGCGCAGAGTGCAACCCGTGCCCTCACGGCAAATTGAAATACAGCTGCGCGGAGTGCACCCCGTGCCCCCATGGTAAGAGGAAGCGTAGCTGCGTGGCGTGTCACCCGTGCCGGAGTGCACCGGTTGCCCTCACGGGAAGAAAAAAAGAAATTGCGCGGAGTGTAACGGGTGCCCCCACAGCAAGCGGAAACACGACTGTGCGGAGTGCAACCCGTGCCCTCACGGCAAATTGAAATACAGCTGCGCGGAGTGCAATGGCTGTCCCCACGGCAAGGTGAAACGCTTCTGCGCGGATTGTAGGGCTCAGCGCGCGATGAATGGCTAGTCTAAGCCTGAGAGATGGTTTTGATCCAAGGGATTTTCCATAAATAAGACTACGACCGTGGGACTACAATTACTGCTACGAGAGCCGGGTGTGTATTATGCTTGAAGAGTAGAATAATAAAAACATCCGTCGCGCAACTTCACTCTTTTTTCGACAGTTTCAGCCTGTGCGCGAACAGCGCGTCTTCCATCGCCATCGCCTGCGCGTCGCTCCGCGCGGCGCCCCGCGACGCGAAGTCCAGGAACACGTCCTCTAAAGTGACTTGCCCTATCGAGTACCCCTCCACGTCCCCACAATGTTTGCCCATACGTCTGCCGCGGCGTCGCAATTCCAGCGCTTCTAGAATATCCGGCAAACGCGCGGCGGCGGCGGCGGGGAGGTCCCAAACCGGCGACGTCTCCGCGCCGCGTTCCGCCGCCGCCGCCGCCGTAGACGCCACCGCCTTGGCCACCGCAAGCGCGGAGTCATCCTCCACGAAACCAAACGCCCGCGCGGCTTTGTTCGAGTTTGTTTGATCAGCCTCTGTTGAGGTATCAGAGGCGTGCGAACCGGTTCGCGTCGCGCCAGGGGCCACGCTTCGCACGAAGTCATCGAGAGAAGTATTCGGAGAATCCTTCTCTTCACCGAGTTCGGTATATCCCGCGGGGGCGTAAATCGTGAGCCTCATGTGTTTCCCGTGCTTCGCGCGCAGTCGCTGCGGCGCCCCGAGACACAGCAAACCCCCGTCCACCATGACGCCGACTTTCTGGCACAGCACTCCGACGTCCTCCACGGCGTGCGAAGTGACGACGACCTTGTTGGAAAAAAGAAAGTGTCAGTCATGCATATTGCGTGCATTGGACGATGTATGGACAACAGTCACCGTAATCGGTCTGAACAGTCACCAGCTTCGGCAAAACAGTGCTGGGGATTTGGGAAAGGCCCAATACGTACGGCGCAGTTCAGCTCACTGGCGGCGGTTCGTATTTGAGCCGTTATGACGTCCCGCGCGTCCGGGTCCACGCCCGCGGTGGGCTCGTCCAGAAGCGCGAGGCCGTTCTTTCGTAACCCGAGCAAAGACATGGCTAAACAAAGCTTGCGTTTGTTGCCGCCGCTGAGGGAACCGGCTCGGACGTTTGCGAAACTCGCGAGTCCCGCGTTTTGGAGCGAGACGCTGACTACTTCTTTATCGGTCCCTCCGACGAACCCCCGCGCCGACGCGACTAACCGCAGGTGTTCCACCACGGTCGACGTCCCGACGATCGCGTCGCGCTGGGGACAGTACCCGATGAGGTTTTGACGTTGCGCTGGCCTTTTCTTTGAGTAGGTTCTCTTGCCATCCTTGGTACGGTTGCTATCCTTAGTACTCTTGCCATCCCTAGTATCCTCCTCCTCAAACCTCTCCAAAGAATCGGAATCACTCTCTCCTTTGATCTCGACCCGTCCCGCGGTGGGCGGCAGGTCCCCCGCCGCGATTCGAAACGTGGTTGTTTTGCCGCACCCGTTTATCCCGAGCAAACCGAAACACGTCCCCGGTGCCACTTCAAGCCACAGGTCTCGCACCGCGGGTTTTGAACTTCCCAAGTACGACTTGCGCAGCCCCAGTAACCGAAGCGCGAATTGGGAGTTACCGTTACCGGTACCTTGTTCACCTAGTTCCACGTCTTGCGTATCTGGCGTATCATGTGTATCATCGTTACTGTTACTTCCGTTTCCACTGTTTCCCGAAATTCGTCGTAACCGCGTTTCCTCCGCCACGACGTCTTCGTCCCGGTCGCCTTCCGCTTCGACGGCTTTGCGAATTTCGACTTCGCTGGACAAACACTGTTCCAACATCGCCCGTGCCCCCGAACTGCCGTCTACTAGTGCTAGCACAAAAATGGAACAAAGCCCCACGATGAAACAAGCGACACGCAATCCGCCGATACCCGCGCCGCGAGCTTCGTACGTCGCTAAAAACGCACCGCCGTCGTTTTCGAGTTCAAACTCCTTCCTAAAAAGAAGTGTCAGTTTTGTTTTTTGTTCGGGCAAACAATGTCCCTGGATTTGGGAAATACAAACGTACCCATTCTCAACACCCGCGGACCTTCCAAACGCGCTGCGCACTGAAACCTCGACGACGCCTTGCGCTACTGGCACGATTAACAAGAAAGTGTCAGTCGGAATGTACGGGCAATCGCAGAGGCGAAACGCGGTGAGTGGGAAATACGTACCCGCGTACCCGGGGAACACTTGCGCCGACGCGAACACGGAATCAGCACCCGCGACGTCCCCCAACGCATCAAGCGCGTACGTCAGCCCGGCGAAAAACGTTCCGGGAAGCGCCGACGACAGTAAACACGAAGGCAACGCGTTGGCGGCTGAGTCTTCGCCGATCCACGTCGCGACGAGGTGCGCGAACGCGGTGGCGGCGATAACATGCACAAAAAGAAGGGACGCGACGTCGGCGAGGCCAGGCGCGCCGCCCAGGGAATCCCACCCCGTGATCGCTACTGCGGCTACGTGGAAACCGGTAGCGGGGACCAACACTGCAAAGTCCCCTAGGAAAACCCCGAGCCAGTGCGCCGATTTCGACGCCCCCGAGACTGTTGTTGTAAACGAAAAGTGGTTAACGTCTTGTATATCGCGATGTATGGACAACAGTCACCAGCTGAGAGATAAAACAGTGTGTGTCGGATTTGGGAAACGCCCTCCGGCCGTACCCAACAAAACTCGTCGCAACCCGCTCGCGCGTTCCCGCGCCGCGGCGGCGGCGGCGAGGCACGGGGGAAGCGCCGTGGCTAACAGCACCGCGGCGGCGGCGGTGGGTGGGCCTGGTGACGAGGCTAACACGGAACGGCGGGTGGCGTCGTTTGTTTTCGGCCAAGGCCGTGTTGACCCATGTTTGTCCACCACATGCGCGGCTGACGTGGCCACCGCGAGTTGGGACGCGTCGACAAAAGAGCTGGTCGCAACACCCACCTTGAGTCGGTACCTACCCTCCGCCCCAGAAAGCGATGCGGTCGCCGTGCGTTGCAGTCGGGAGGAAGACCACCAAACCGTCGCGGCTGCGCCGTCTGAGGTATCGTCGCCGCCTGCGCCCAGCGCCACGCCGACCGACCCGAGGTCTTGCCGTTGCCGCAACCCGCCGGGCGTGGCCTTGTTGAAGTGCGCCCACATTGAATTCTCGGCGTAGCACCCGGTGTCACTACTCCTCACTCCATCTACCCACTCCATCACAAATTTCGCGTCTTCAGTCATCTCAGTCTCCAAAAAAACCCAACGCGTGTCGTTTTTTGAACCCGCGCACGAAAACGCAAACGCCGTGGTTTTCCCCCAGTCGACAAACCGTTCCGGAACCGGGACGTTTAGGGACCCACCGTACGTACTGGGCATCGCCGGGAACGTGGCCATCGCACTCGCGGCGAGTAGCAAAACACACGGCGCTACGAACGTGGCGAGTACCCGCGATTTGTCCCGTCGAAAATTTGACACGGACGCGTAGGCGACCGCCAGAACCACGCCCAACCACCGATTACCGACCCTAGTAGTTTGAGTACCGACCCTAGTTTTCCTACTAGGGTCGGTACGGAATCCATCCCTGGTACCGCCTCTCGTACCATTAGCATTCGAAGCTTCACTTTCATTTAAAGAAACCTTTCCGGAAACCATTTCCGAATCCTTCCCCGCGTTTTCCCGCTGCACCGCGCGGAACACGCCGTCCAGCGAAGGCGCGGCGAGTCCGTAGTTCACGACTCCCAGTTCTTGAGTTATTTTTTTGTCATCAAGCGCGCGCAGGGCGGTTGGTAGGTACGCACTTACGCTCATCGGGACGTACAGGGAAATCTCGTCGTGGCTTTCCGCGCCTTGGCGGGTTATTTTCGTGGAGGAACCGGTGTCGGGTGGAATTTGTTTCGCGAAGAGGTCCACCAGTTTTTCCGCGACGTAATCCTTCGCCGAGATGTCATTTCCACAAGTAACAGTAACCACCACCCGGTACCCGACGTCGTACCTAAGTTTCAACTCCCTGGACGACCCCGCGCACGCGATTTCGCCGTCGTACAACACCGCGACGCGCGTGCCTAAACGTTCCGCTTCGTCCTGCGATTGTAAAAAAGAAGTGTCAGCCTTTGGAGTTGCGTAAGAGGTATTGGGAAAGGGTAGTACCCGTGGGTCTCGTAACAGTCAACATCGATACGTACCAGGTGGTGCGTCGTGATCAACACGGCTTTTCCTTTTGCCTTTTTCAGGAGCAGGTTTTGGATTTGCCGCCGCGCCCGCGGATCCACGCCCGCGGTGGGTTCGTCTAGAACGACGTTGGGCGGGTCCCCCGCGAAGGCCAGGGCGACGGACAGTCGCCTTCGCATACCTCCGGATAGCGATTTTGCGGTGTACCGTTTCTTGGCTCTTAGTTCCACTTCCTTTAGTAGGGTGTTTCTTTTTTCTTCCAACGTTTTTTTCCCCCGCACGCCTCGCAACCGCAACACGAAGTCGACGTGGTCCTGAACGGTCAGGTCGTCCCACAACGTGTCGTGCTGCGGGCAAAAACCGAGGGATTTGCGCGCCCGCATGCTTATTGATGGAAATCCTCCAATAACCGCGGTGCCTTGACTCGGCGCCGCCGCCCCCACTACCCTCGAAATCAAACTCGACTTCCCGCTCCCGTTGTGCCCGAGCAAAACGGTGATTTCGTTCACCGGGCAATTTAGAGAAACGTTTCGGAGCGCGGTTTTTGGTTCGCCGCCGTCCACGCCGGGGTACGTGACGGAAAGGTTGTTGGCGACGATGCCGATGTTGGGTTTAGGGTCACTACCCATAGTGTCCATATATTCAGACGTTTCAGTCATCTTATTGTCACCACCGTCCTCGGTTCGAAACCGCCGCGCGTCGACTTGTAGCGCCAACCACGCCAAGCCAAACGCGTCGCACAGCAGGATGAGCAACGTTAGCCCTAGCGGAACCCCGACGTCCCCTGCGGCGTTAGCTGGAGGTAATGACCACAGCGTCGCCCAAGTAACACCCAGCCCGGACGCTTCCCACTGCGCCAGCGCCGCGAAACCAAGGCCCTGCGCTGACGCGGGGAGGAAGCAGACCGCCGCTTTCAAAACCCAATGCACGTCCGACGCGCCGCCGGCGGTTCCGGACACCGCGGCGTACGGCAGGTAGGACACGAGCCAGCCAATCGCCGCTCCCGCGGCTGCGGTTGACGAATCACTCGCTACGCACGCAACAACGAAACACTGCGAAACCGCGGCGCAGACGCATAACGACAGTAACAAGAAAACGAACCGTCCACTGTCGCCCGTCGTGAAGAGACTCGCGCCTGGCATGATTAACGCCGAAAGTGTCAGTCGGTCGTGATGTGTATATCCGGGATTGGAAAGGGGTCCAACGTAGTGTGACTTCGTAACTGTTACTAGTACTGGTAAGAGTTACGGAACGTAGTAAAAAGTCGTGGTAATCTGGCGGATCAGGGAGGCGGTGTGTGGTGATTGGGAAAGGCCCTTACCGAAAGACGTCACGGTCGCGCCGCAGAACAACGCGGCGGTGCCTAGTAACAGGGCACACACAAACGCGTGCCCGCTCCAGTGCGCCCACAGGGGTACCCCCATGGCCCGCATCGCGGCCTCTAGGCCTTTTTCCCGTTCGTACGATACGTTTCCGGCGCACACCAACAAGGTGTACGTCCCTGTGATTTGAAAAGAAAAGGGTCAGTCCCGTGTTGGGCGATGTATGGAGTATGGGTGTACTGTATGCGCAAACAGTGCGCATGTGCCGTATGTAGCAGGTGCCAGTACTGGTGAATGGTACTAGAAGTGTAGTCGTACAGGGGCAGTAAACAGTGTGCCTGGATTTGGGAAACGCGCAATACGTACACGTCACTACTAAGGTTAGGGGTAGAAACTTCGCGACAAAGGTAAACGCGCCGGTCGCGTACACCGGGTCCATTGGGAATTGGCGGTACATATTGGGGG
>Ga0115004_10000971_pt1 | contig 22872 bp, 20 predicted proteins | sample ArcticOcean_MG_C_10_FD_88737 | JGI IMG/M metagenome (GOLD analysis project Ga0115004, IMG submission 88737) | Marine microbial communities from western Arctic Ocean - ArcticOcean_MG_CB11_90 | ecosystem: Environmental > Aquatic > Marine > Oceanic | place: Arctic Ocean: Canada Basin | collected... | reverse complement strand
CGGGTGGGGGGACGCCCAGACCAACCTCCAGGGCGTCCTTCACGCCGAGCGCTCCGAATCGCGCGCGCGCCGGCGTCGCGACGGCGTTTGCGTCCCCCTTCCGAACCCTCGCGGGAGACGCGCGCGGCGTGGGCGCTCTTGGAGGCTTGCCCGCGAACTTGCCCCCTTTCTTTCGCGACCCCGCAAACGCCTTGGTGCTGGCGTCCGCGAGCATGAACAACCCGTCCAGCGCCCCGAAGGCTTCGTCGTCCAAACCGCTGACTCGTCCTCGCGCTAAATCGTCGGCGTCAGCGTCCGTACCCAACACCCCGGTTTCCGTGGTACCTTTCGCTGTGTCATCATCCGAGCCTCCCGCGGGAAACAGCGCTCGCGAGGACGGGCGGTTGGAGATGTCATCGCCCGACACACGCGGCTCGACGCGTTTGGGCGACGGCGCGGGGGACCCAAACGCGGTTTCCGAAACGACCCCGCGCGCGGGGTCGTCTCCACCGTGTTTCCCATCCTCCTTTCGTTGCTTGGTACCACGGTTCGGTACCGGGGCTGGGGACATGGACACCAACGCCTGCCCGGCCATCTCCAGGGCGTCGTACTCCGGGGAATGCACGTCCTTTTTCTTTACGTGCGACGGGTGCGACCGCGGCGTGCGTCTTCCCACCACGCGCGGCGCGCCGCCGTTGGTTGCGACGTGGTGCGCCTGCTTCAAATGCGCGCGGCCGGGTGAGTCTCTTGTGGTGTCGCCCGGCCCGAAAGGCGGCGTGTCTTCCCGCGTGTCCCCATTCCGTGTGTCCCCGTACTCCTCCGAATCGTCCCTCCCGTTGTCGTAACCGGCGGAACCCAGATCCTTGCCATACTGGTCGTTCATGGATGCGGAAAACGCCACGGCGGTGACGGCGCCGATTGGCAGGGATAGAAACGTTTTGTTCAGGTTGAACAGGCTCTCGCACATCTCGGAGGTTCGGCCGGGGACGGAGTTGGATATCTCGGACCACTTTGTGTTGGAAGAAACCGTCCCGGATTCCGGGTCCTGTTGCAACGGGACCCGGAAGCGATGCGCGGTGAGGGCTTCGAAAAACAAAGTGCACTCGGCATCGGACCACCGCGGGCCGAGCGCGGAGAAAGGTGACTGACGCTTGGGGACACATTTCTGCGGTGCGTGGTTTTAGGGTTTAAAGTCAGGGTACGGACAGTGCGCGGTCGGGGGTTTAGGGTTTAGGGTAACGTCGAAACGTTGAAGCGTCGTCGAGAGTCGCGGGACGACACGTCGCTGAAACAAAAAAACGAAAACCAACAAAACCGAAAAACTGACAGCTGACGTTGCGCCCGTTCGAGGATCTGAACTGATTGAGCTGTGTGGATCTGGCGAGGGTGGGGAAACACGTACCTCTTTCGGCATGTCTTTCTGTCTTTTCGGGGGTGGCTCCTCCTCATCAGGCGCGTCGAGGTAACGAGCCGGTTTACTCGTGGTTCTCGCGCGCGCGCGACGCTCGGGAACCTCCTCCATCGCGCCCAACCCCTTGATTGGCTCTGAGAAAAATTCTTACTCGATTCGCCGCGACACCTGTTGGCTCTCGGGTCCGTACGTCACCCGCTTTGACCGCCGCGACCAGAAAACAAGCGCGCGAGGACCGCAACGGGCTTAGGAGGTCGATGTACCTTCGCGTAACACCAACGCGGGTATAATTAAGCCTCGAGCCACTCCCGTTTGGTGTTCCCCGAGAGCGACGGGACTGATAACCTGTGTCGCGATTGATTTCGTCTGCCACGGTCCAATTCCCGGAGCGGAGTTTCCGTTACCCGCCCACGCCCGGACCGCTTCCGACGCCTTCGACTTCGGCCACGTGCACAGGCGCCCTTCCACGCGCGCAACAAACGACCCACGACCCGTGCGCGTCGCGTTCGAAGTATGCGCGACGATAACACGGCGGCCAGTTTACGGGTCGTCCGTCTCGAAAGTTTTTCCCGAGGCAAAAGCGAAAACCAGCCCTCGGCTGCGGGTCATTTGAGAGTTCGTATTTTCACTATTTTCTGAAGGATTTCCCAAATCCCAACACTGTTTGCCCATACAAGACTGACACTTTTCTTTACAAAAAAAAACTCGCGAGCATTTCCAATTTTCAGTTTTTCAATTTAAACAGGTCACGGCGCGTTCCCACGCTTACTCCGCCTGCTTCATATCGTCCTTCATATCCTCGAGTTCCTCCGCGGCATCGCCCAGGGCTTCCGCCAGCCGAAGCGCCGCTTCCGCGCGTACGAGTTCTATGGAGGCGACCTGCGCGTCCGCGACCGCTTCTTCCGCGGCGTACCCCGCGGTTTATGCCGCCGCGCGTGCCGTGTCCGCCGACGCAGACGCCGCATCCGCCGCCGTCTCCGCCGCAACCGCCGCCTCCTCGGAAGCAGCCCTTGCAACGGAAGCCTCAACTAAATCCTTTCCCGAATCCTCCACAGCGGCGTCGCCACCTGCTCTCGCCGTGGCTTCACGAGCCGCTGCGGTGATGTACGCTTTTTGCGCTCCGGCGGAAGCAATTTTCGCAGTCTCCAACTCTGTCCCCGCGTCCACCAACGCGTCGGCGCGGTCAGACAACACCAGCTTCGCATTTTCCTGCGCCGCGACCGCAACCGCGAGTTCTGTTTCAGAGGTCGCCATCGCGATTTCAGCGACGCGCGCGTCAGCAGAGACGGCCGCGACAACACCCGCGCGCGCGTCCGCTTCTTCGGCCGTTTCCTCGCCAACCGCGTCCGCCGTTTTCGCCTCGCGCTCCGCCTCACTCGCCGCCGCCGACGCCGCCGCGGCTTGCGTCTTAGCAGCCTCCACTGTTTTTGTCGCATTCGCCACCTCTTTCGTGGTCTCCTCGACCGCGGTGCCGTGTCCCTTTGCTTCCGATTTAAGCAAAGTCACCGCCGCCGCCGCGGCGTCGCGTTATTTTTTCGCCGCACCGTGCGACGCTTTAGCCTCCGCCAACTCACCCGCCGCTTCCGCGGCGGCATCCACGGCATCCGCGGTTCGCCCGGAAACCGCGTTTTCCGCAGCCCTTGTGCTGTCCACACGTTTGTGAAAAGCCTCCACTCTGGACGTCACCGCGGCGTCGCGCGCGGTCACCGCGACTGCCTCCGCTGCGACCGCGGTGGCTTCCAGGGAAGACGCCACGTCGAAAGCTTCCAGCGAAGCCTGTTCCTTGGCTGCGAAATCAGCGCTCGCGGTTTTGCGCGCCTTGCGCGCGTCCGCGACGCCTGCGGATTCCCCACCGCCGAGCCCGGAGAAGAAACGCGCGGGTGAGGTGGCGGCAGACACGGCTTGAAGGACAGCCCCACCGGATTCGGTTTGCCCCACAAGACCCGCTAGCGCGGTCACGCAAAGGATGACTATCACCGCGCCCGCGCGCTTAGCCCCGACCGTGCGGCGCGCCTTGGCGGGCGCGAGGAGCGGTGCGGTCTCCTCAGCAGACGACATGGCTTATGTCGAACCACGTCGGCAGCGGGGACGTGCGCGGCCGCAGTCAGAGATGTTGTTGACAAATGTGTACGTACGCGCTAGTTTGCTGGGCAGCTGGGGAGAGCTTGCAAATCGAGAAGGTGCAAATAAAGGGGTTAATCATGATGCAAGAGTGCAACAGTGCAACAGTCCGGAACTCCGGATCAGTGCAAGTACTGGTCCCAGCCAGCCCACATTCACCTTCTTCTTTTTAGCGGGCGCAGTTCCGTCACCCCCCACACGTCGCTCACGTTGGCAAGAACCAAACAAACGGCGCGTAAGTCCACCGGTGGCAAGGCCCCCCGTAAGCAGCTCGCCACCAAGGCGGCGCGCAAGTCCGCCCCCACCACCGGCGGCGTCAAGAAACCCCATAGGTACCGCCCCGGTACCGTCGCGTTGCGTGAGATTCGGTACGTATGGGCAAACAGTCACCAACTTCGGTACAACAGGCGAAAAAAGAAATCGGGGATTTCGTCCCCGGGGACGGACGGCGGGCGTGTACCACGACAACGCACGCACGCACTCAGCCTTCCCCGACGCGCATGCGTTCGAACCGGTCACGTGTACGAGTGATTCGCCCGTCACAGCTGGCTTTGACGTGACGCATACCCTCGTCGACGCCAGATCCGGCGCGTAAAAACGCGGCAAATTGGTGGCTCGGAGCTGACAAATATGTCGAGAGGGCGAGACCGCAATCAATCGAGGCACCCCACGTTTTAGGGTTTTTTCCAGCCGCGCCTTCGCTGACGCCGTCCCCCCCCTTCCCCCAATCACCGATTGACCCTCACAGGAAGTACCAGAAGTCCACCGAGCTGCTCATCCGCAATCTCCCGTTCCAGCGCCTGGTCCGCGAGATCGCGCAGGACTTGAAGACCGACCTGCGCTTCCAGTCGCACGCCATTCTGGCGCTGCAAGAAGCCGCCGAGGCGTACCTCGTGGGGCTCTTCGAAGACACCGACTTGTGCGCCATCCACGCCAAGCGCGTGACGATCATGCCCAAGGACATCCAGCTCGCCCGCCGCATCCGCGGCGAGCGCGCGTAAGCCCGGACACCGGACATTCGCGCAAAACAAAGACGTCGGAGTAGGGGCGCGTTGTATATTCACACCACACGAAAAGAAAAACGACAAATAAACTCTGACGAAAAAACAAACCCGACGAGGTTCGTTCTCGCATATCCTCTCTCGTCGTACTTTGCTTCGTTTTTGTTACCCTTTGTGCTTCGTGAAAACTAGACCGCGTCCGTGTGATCGTCCGGCGAGGTGCGAATCGAGAGAGGCGAGGACGCGGCGTGTGTGCTATTCTTGGCTATATATTTCAACGACGAAAACTTTCGCATGTGGGGTGCTTTCTTGCGCGTTCCCTCACCCCGTTTGTGTCCATCGTTTCATCACACTACACGTCTGTTAGTGCATGATGGATTTCAGCGGTGGGGCTCGTATACTGGACAGGTCCAGCTGTTTGTCCAGCTCCTCGTCCAGCTCGCCGATGACCGCGATGTTGTCCCCCCTGATGATGTACAGCCCGAGCACGGCTTGCTCCACCCCGCTTGAGACGGAATACACGCGCTCGAAGCACTCCTCTAAAATCAGGTTCGTGGTTTGGTCCACCCCACGGAGGATACCGATGATGTTCCGCCCGTCGTTGGTGATCACGGAGATCTGCCTGTCCACCAGGGCGGTGAGTTCCTTCGCCATCCCGGTGCGACTCCCAGGGAGGCAGGGACGCGGCGCGAGGGAAACTGATTGCAGGGCTCGATCAATCCAATCCGCCTTCAAAAGTTCGTCAAGCGGCAAAATGATTTTTTACTGATGATGAAAAGCAACGTCATCGCGATGACTCGTCCTCATCATACCACACACGCGCGCTCGGTCGTGTTCGAGTCACACACATGGAGGCGGGAAGCTCGTTCTATCCGACAACATGTCGTCCGCCGCGCGCTTCGCCGGTGCGACCCCGCTTGAGTGTTCGCACGCGAGACTTAGTCGAACCCGATCGTCGTCGTCGTGTGTTGGTCTTCGCGTTTCGCGAACGCAGAGGTGGTCGGGCGTCACCTGCACCGTGTCATCTTGTTCCGGATCCGGACGACCTGTGCGGTGCGGCGTTGCTGTGGGAAACACAGCGCACGAGTCGCACCACGCCAAAACCAAACCGAGTGCGTCCGGTTTACTCCGACGCGACCTAATAGCGCTCGCAGCTGCGGCGTTTGTTTTGCCGGCTTCGTTCGTCGCGCCGCGCCGCCGCGCTCACGGCGCTCGATAAAGTCGATACCCCCGAAGCGCGCGCCGCTCTGCGCGCCGCTCTCGTTCAGAACGTAGCGAAAACAAAAGCCCCCGCTGTTTTGCGGCTGGTGTTCCACGACTCGGGGACGCGATCGGTCGCTGATAGGGACGGCGGTTTCAACGCGAGCGTGCGTTTCGAACTTTCAAGGCCGGAGAGTTTCGGTTTGAAGCGCGGTCTGGGGCCGGTCACCGCGGTGTTCGAAGCGACAAGGGACGGCCCCGCTTCCGGGTTGAGTTTCGCGGACGTAATAGCCGCGGCTAGCGCGTACGCGGTGGAGCTCACGGGCGGTCCTGAAATCACGAGCAAGCTCCGGTTCGGCCGCGTCGACGCGCAAGGTCCGGATCCCGAAAACCGCATGCCTGCCGAAAGCGCCGCCTCCACGAAAAGCGCGTTCCGCGCCATGGGGTACACCACAAGGGAAACCATCTGCCTCCCGGGCGCGCACACCATCGGAGGCAAGAGGTTTGGCGAGCCGTATGTTTTCGACAACGCGTACTACAGAACGCTGTTGGCTCGACCGTGGGATTCCGCGAAAAATTCGAGCGCGACGACCGACGACTTGGAGATGGGATCGCACGTCGGCTTGACGAGCGATAAAAATTTAGCAACTGACGACGAGAGCTTGGAGTTTATCAACCTGTACGCCGTGGACCAGAACCTGTGGTTCCGCCAGTTCACGGAGATGTACGTCAAGATGACGGAAAGTGGAGCGACGTGGAGAGATACGTGAAGGAGTGCCAGGGAGGACGCCGAGTGGTATCTATTTTTAGCACTTGCACGTTTATTTTATTCGAAAAGTCTAAAATATCAAATGGACACACGCCTCGTGGCAACGCATCACGCATTGTCTTTCTCACTGTTCTTCGCGTCGTGCATCGTCACCAGGTGTCCGGCGCGATCCATCGTGCGTGGCGTCGCGGTCGGGGCGACGAGGGGAGAGTGGTTTAGGGGTTAGGGTTAGGTTTGCACCTCGCGTCATCGCGCGCGATGTCGTCGAATTCTGGCGAAATCGCGCGTGAGCTTTTCGCGGCTGGCGCTGAGCGCAGCGACGGCAACGGCCAGTCCACCGGCGGTCGCGGACCCACCGGCGGGACCGGTGACAGCACTGCAGGCACGAAAAGTGCACCCAAACCCGGTGATCACGGCAGCGTACACATCCACGGCATGGACGACGGCGACGACACGTTTAGCGTGAGAAAGTTCCTCGCGTTTTGTGGGCCTGGGTTTTTGATGTGCATAGGGTACGTGGATCCCGGGAACTTCGAGAGCGATTTACAAGCAGGTGTTTTGTACGGGTACTCGCTGTTGTGGGTGTTGCTTTGGGCCACCGTGGCGGGTTTGTTCGTACAGGCGATGTGCGTGCGTTTGGCGCTCGCCACGGGGTGGCACCTGGCGAGGGTGATGCGGGACGAGTACCCGCCGAGGGTGCGGTATTTGCTGTGGATTGCCACCGAGCTGGCGATCGTGGCGAGCGACATCCCAGAGGTCATCGGCACAGCGCTTGCGTTGAAGCTGATTTTCGGGTTGCCCACGGCGTGGGGCGTGGGGGTGACCTCCCTTTCCACGTTGCTGTTCCTGGGCCTGCAATCCTTCGGGATAAGGAAACTGGAGGCGTTTATCGGCGCGCTCGTGGCGGTGATGTCGATTTGTTTCGTGGCGCAGATGGCACTTCTTGGGGGGGGGGACGGCGGTGACGTGCTCGTGGGGATAATCGTACCGACCATTCCAAACCCCAACGCCCTTTTCATCGCCATTTCCCTGCTAGGCGCGGTGGTCATGCCGCACAACCTTTTTCTGCACAGCGCGCTCGTGCTGAGCCGGACGTTTTCGCTGGGCGAGCGCGCGCTTAAAAGGTACGTATTTCCCACCCACCACACTCCGCCTCCCTGATTGCCCATACTCGTACCAGAAGGGACTATTACCTCTGCCCTGACTGTTTGTCCATACATCGCGATATACTCGTACCAGAAGGGACGTCTTACCTCTGACTGTTTGTCCATACATCGCGATATACAAGACTGACATTTCTTTTTTTACAATCAGCGCGTACAAATACAACGTCGCGGAGTGCGCGCTCGCGTTGCTTGTGACGTTGGTAATTAACTTCGCCGTGGTGATTGTCGCGGCACGGTCGATTCGGGACGTTTCTTTCGACGACCCGACGGGTACGCGAAAAAGAGCGATCGTCGACCGCCCGCTTCAAAACGCCCCCGAGATGCTGAAAGACGTTTTGGGCGTCGCCGCGAAAGGCATGTTCGCCGCCGCGTTGTTAGCGTCGGGTCAGAGCTCGACAATCACAGGAACCTACGCCGGGCAGTTCGTGATGGAGGGTTTTCTGGAAATACGAATCAACCCCGTTTTGCGCGCGTTTCTCACGCGAAGCGCCGCCATCGTGCCGTCGCTTCTCGTGATTCTCGTCGCGGGCGACGAGTACGCCGAGTTTCTCATCATCGTCTCGTCCGTGATTCTGTTCGTGCAGCTGCCGTTCGCGCTGATCCCGCTGGTGAAGTTCTGCGGCGACCCGGCGATCGTGGGGAAGCTGGTGCTCGGCCCTAAAACGCTTTTGACGATGCGCGTTTTGTGCGGAGGCGTGGTGTTCGCGAACGGTACGTGATGTGTTTCACCAAATCCCAAGACTGCACTGTCTGACTGTTTGCGCCCACAAGACTGACACTTTTCGTTCACCCCACAAAGTCGTGTTGCTGATTCAGATGATTCACGAATCGGGAACCGTGAACGGAACCGTTGGGGGGGTGTTTCTCGGGGTGTTCGTCACACTGATTGCTGTTACGTACGTCGCAAGTGTGGTCTGGCTCGCGAAACGGCCGGTCGCGCAAAACCTGCGCGCGCGCGTGGAACGACGGATGCGCGGCGATGGCGGCGACGAATACGACGATGAAAACGAAAACGCGGTGGACAGGGAACTCGCCGATTCCGTTGGCGGGGAAGAGATGCTGGCCGGGGTGCTTGGCGGCACCACGGAACGTGACGCGTATCAGTTCAGAGTGGGGACGCCGCCGTCTCCTTTGGGGCCGGGAGGGGTGGGGAGTGGCAGAGTCTAGTCGCGCCGCGTGTGAAAGAGTCGAATCGTGAAAATTTAGTTCACGAGCGTCTCACTTTCATCGGGACGTTTCACCGGAGCTGCACATAACTTCCGGTAACAGCTTGGTTTCAACTCGACACGGCGCACCGATGAACGACGCGTTTGCGTGTCGATTTGCCTTCTGCGCTTACAGCGGCGGTGCCGTGTGAGCCGTCCGTTCTTCCGAAATCGCGTTTTTTCCACATCGCGACGCGGTCGCGTTCAACGCGCGTTCACTTCTGTCCGCGCGTCTTCCCTTCGACCGCCGTGCGTTTACCTTTTCTCGTCACAAAGGCACGCACTACGTTCCACGATGGGCGGCCACAACAGCAAGCCCGATGCCTCCAAGGTGATCGACGGCAAAGCCATCGCGGCTGCGATCCGCGGCGAGATCAAGGATGAAGTCACGGCTTTGAAAGAGAAGTACGGCAAGGTCCCTGGACTCGCGGTGGTGATCGTGGGAAGCCGCCCTGACAGCGCGACGTACGTCAGGATGAAGCGCAAGGCGTGTGATGAAGCGGGGATCGTTTCTTTCCACAAGGAGATGCCCGAGGAATCCACCGAGGAGGAGGTGTTGAAAGTCGTCGCCGACTTCAACGCCAATCCCGAATGCCACGGCATCTTGGTACAGCTGCCGTTACCCAAGCACATGAACGAGGAGAAGATTTTGGCGGAGATCACGATTGAAAAAGACGTGGATGGGTTCCACCCACTGAACATCGGTAAGCTGTCCATGAAAGGCCACGAACCTCTGTTCATGCCGTGCACGCCGAAGGGGTGCGTCGTGTTGTTGGAGCGCAGCGGCGTTACGTTGAGCGGCGCCAACGCGGTGGTGGTGGGGCGGTCGAACATCGTGGGCATGCCCGCGGCGTTGATGCTGATGAAAAAAGACTGCACGGTAACGGTGGTGCACTCACGGACGAAGAACCCGGAAAAGATCTGCCGAAACGCGGATATCATCATCGCCGCGGCGGGAAGCGCGCACATGGTGAAGAAGAACTGGATCAAAAAAGGCGCGGCGATCATCGACGTCGGGACGAACTCCGTTCCCGACGCGTCCAAGAAAGCCGGGTACCGGTTAACTGGTGATGTCGATTACGACGAAGCCGTTAAAGTCGCGTCCAAAATCACCCCGGTGCCCGGGGGGGTCGGACCCATGACAATCGCCATGCTCATGTCCAACACCTTCGATTCGGGGAAAAGATTTATGGAAAAGGAAAAGTAACTCCTTTTTTGGCGGCAACGGCTCGCGCGTGATATTCTTTGTCGAATGATCATTCACAAAACCGTACGGTAACTACGTATCGCCCTTCGCCTTCTTTGTACTGGCTTTCCGCATCTTCTCCTCCAGCAGTGCGGCGCCGCGCGCCGCGCGCGCGCGACGCTTCGCGGCCTCCTCCGCCGTTTCCGCCGCGTCCGTCGCCGACGTTTCCGCCGCCTCCCCCGCGCTCGTCCCCGCCTCTTCAGACGTGTCCACCCGTGCGTACCCCACCCAACCAGGGCGCCCAGAGCCCCCCCCTCGTTTCCCCCCGCACAGCAAGCCGTGGATCGGGTCTGTCACCACACGAATCGCAGGCGCGCATGATTCCGGGAACTGCTTCGCGAACTCAAACTCCTCCCTGTCGTCGCCGAACTTGTAGTTATTTTCCGTGTCGGCGTCGTCGTCCTTCACGTCTTTGTCAATCTTGACCTTTTGGAAGTACCGCAAGTAGCACCACCCCGCCAGCGCGCCGTACGCGGCGAACAGCCACAGCCCGATGTGGTGGTGTTTCGCGCCGTTCACCAGGGACAAAATCCCAGCGGCCACCAGGTAAAGACCCGGCAAGTGTTTGTTTCGTAACCGCAGCGCCGCGCCCAGCGGCGGCGGAAGCGGAACGCGTTCCTCGGGAAGCTGCTGTCTCAGCGCGACGGTTAGCGCGACTAACACGCCGTGGAACCCGGAGAACCGCGCGAAGAGGTAGAACTGCGAGGTGGTGCTTACGTACAAAACGTACATCGTCACGAACGCGGCGGCGCCAACTGTGGTTTGCGTGATGAAAATGAAATTGATAAATTCGGGTGTCCCCCAGATTGGTTCGAGCAACCTACCGAGGTAAAGCACCCCCAACACGTCAACCACCACGCCTATAACGTTCATCTCGTAGAAACCACTAGTCACGATGTTCCACACGCACGGCACGGTTTTATCGGGCACTAACGCGAGCACTGGGGCGGTCCACGTGCCAAGAAGTAGGTGCAAAAAGAACGAACCGAGCAACACGCCCGCGATCGCTTTCGTGGTCGGCGTGCTGGTCTTGACTAAAACCCCGAGCTCTTCGCGAAGAACGCGGAACACGCGGTCAACCTCATCCACGGCGCGGTCGCGCGTATGTCGCGTCGCGCCATTCGGGGGGGCGGGGGGGGGGAGGTCCGGCATCTCGGTGCCTCAAAAAGTAACAACTTCGTTGGAAAGAAACTGCTGAGTACAGTTTTCAACTCGACTTTTTCGGCTTTTTTTATGGAAAGGTTTTCACCTTGGTCTCGTCCGCCGCTTCGGAGCGCATGCGCATCCGTTTGCGCCACGGACGCCTGGGTATCTTGCACATGAGTGTAGCTTCCGTGCCTGCGTTTTTGGGCGCCGCTGGTCGTGTGTAAGGCCTCGTGCATGTTGTCACGCGGCACCCCCCCTCGAAAACTGAGCGTTTTCGGTGGTTTTCGCATTGGAGACGAAAAAGGCCTGGCTCGCGAGGTGCCACGTATCGGTCGGCCTTCGAAAAGTGACGAACCAAAGCGCGAGCCGAACGAGCTCGCGCCACATCGCCACGCGACGTCTCTCGTCCCCGTACGTCCAATCCAGGTATGAACGCCATGACTACCACTATGTCGCTCCGCGCGGTCGCCCCGGTGGGTGCTAAGCGCAGCACCCGCGCCTGCACCGCCGTTCGCGCGCAATCGAAGATGGGCTCGTCCCGCACCGGCCGCGCCGTCGCCGTGTTCGCGTCGAAGGCCACCGAGGGCACCAACGTCTCCGCTTCCGAAAAAAAATCCGTGGACACCGGTCGCTTCGCGCTTCTCGCCACCATCGCGTCCAACCCCATTCTGTTCGGCGCGCAGGAAGCGTTCGCGAAGGGTGGCGAGTACGGCATCCTGGAAGGCAGAGCCGCGGCGCTGGTGCACCCGTTTTTCCTCGCCACGTTGTGGTTCGGAACCGTGTACGCCGGGTACACCGGTTTGCAGTGGCGACGCGTGCGTACTACGCAGGAGGAGATCGTGGCGTTGAAGGCAACGGTGGCGGTACCGGCCGGCGGTGACTCTGAAGCCTCCCCGACACCGGCGCAGACCGAAACGCAAAAGACGATTGCCGGTCTCTCCGCCACAAGAAAAGAGCTCGTCGCGGGCGATTTTAAAAACAAGCACTTCAACATGGGCAGTCTTTTGTTAGCCTTCGGAGTGACCCTCGCCGTGGAGGGGGGCATGAACACGTACATGCGAGTGGGCAAGCTTTTTCCGGGTCCGCATCTCTACGCGGGTATGGGTATCGTGTGCCTCTGGGCGATGGCGGCGGGCTTGGTTCCCGAGATGCAGAAGGGAAACGACAAAGCCAGGAGCGCGCACATCGCGCTGAACTGCGTGAACCTGGGTTTGTTCACCTGGCAAATCCCCACCGGGCTGGAAATCGTGGGGAAGGTGTTCCAGTTCACGTCGTGGCCGTAAGGAGGTTTAGGATTTAGGTTCAGGGTGTGAAGATTTCGTTGTTCATTTAATTCGTTGTTCATTGTTCGTTTATTTCGTCTGTCGTTTCGATTGCAACGTTTCTGATTTCTCTCGCGCGATACTCCACACGGTTCTGAAGCACCTACTATTTTACACGCACCATTTCTCAGCACTCACCACTCACTGCAACCCCCCCCTCCCGAGTCCTTTCCTTTCAAACTCCAGCACACTGCCGTAGGTCAAATCCGCCACGCCGACGAAAAGCGTTTCGGCGCACGGCGAAAACGAAACCCCCGCGGTTTCCCCGAAGTGGTCCAACGTTTGCCGGCGCTGTTTTTGTGAACGAAAAAGGTAAGTCTTCCCGTGACTTGTGTGAGTAACTACTCCGGACAATCGGCAAACAGGGAGACGGGATTCGGCCTCCACAGTCGGCCGGAATCGGGCCGAACAGTGCACTTGTGATGTATTTGTAAGAGTTACCAGACTGGTAACAGTTACCATTGCTTGTAACTGTTACTATTGGTAACTGTTACTAGTACTGGCAACTGCTACGTACATCACGATCTACATACATCACGAGTAGTGCACGCACAGAGGGTCCGTAACCAGCGTATCAGGATTCGGGAAAGCCCCACTACGCACCGTGAAGTTCGATTTGACGTCGTACACGTGTGTGAAATCCGCCGGCTCGGCGGCGAGCAGAAAGTCGCCGTCCCTGGAGAACCGCAGGGAACGCACCGCGCCCATTTTCCCTTTTAAGACCGCCAGGCTCTGGCCTAGGTGCCGTATGTCCCACACCCGCGTCGTGGTGTCCTGGTTCCCAGTCGCGAACCGCACGCCGTCCGGGTGCCATGCCGCGGCGAAGGAGAAGTCGAGGTGCCCGGCGCACTTACGATAGGTAAAACAAAGTGTTAGTCTCGTGTGGGAACACAGGGAGGCGGGATTCGGGAAACGCGCAACACGTACCTTCGCGACGAGCCGCCCGGTCGCCGTGTCCACCACCCAGGCGTCTTGATACCAATAAAAGAAAGTGTCAGTCTTGTATGGGCAAACAGGGAGGCCGAGATTTGGGTTGGGAAAAGCCCGTACCTTTCGTGTCCCCCACCACGCACGCCAGTTTACCACCCGCCCCGACGGAGGTGTAGTTCACCGCCCATGGGTACAAATGTTTCCCAACGCAAGCCATGGTGTGCACGTCGTACCACCGAACGAGCTTGTCGTTGTTCGAACACACGAGCGCCTCGGCGCCGCTGGGAGAGGTGAAGAAATCAACCGCGTTCGTGATGCCGTTGTCGTCTTGGGTGACACGCGTGCTGTGCGAAACCCCTGATTGAAATAAAATAAATAAATGTCAGTCTTGTATGGGCAATCAGTCGGCGGAATGTGGTAAATGGGAAATACTTACCGGTTCGCACGTCAAGCACCACGAGCTCGCCCGCGAACCCCCCGGCCGCGATTAAGCCGTCCCGGACGCAAGTCGTGCTTATTTGTACGCGCGGGAAGTTGGTGGAGCGCGAAAAGGAAGCGGCGGACGCGGAAGGCGCGTTTCCGTTTCGGTCGGAGGTATCGTCGGAGGTACTGCGCTCGCCGATCCGGCCGGATCCGGAAACGCCGCCTTCCATGTCATCGTCGAAATCACCAGTGCTATCGTATTGCGTGTTGTTTTCATCCCCCCCCCCGCCTCCGTCCAAATCCAGCGTCGTCGTCGCCCGCCGCGTCTGCGAGTTCCAGTGCACGATTTTGTTTTCGCTCATCACGTACGCGTCGTTTTTCGACGTGCTCCACACCAGGTTCCGCAGCTGGAAGTGTACGAAGTTGGACCGCACAGCACGCGTGTTGTGCGCGAAGACAAAGAACTCGTCATCAGGAGACACCTCGGCGACGGGGGTACACAGCCGGTCCAGCGTTGCGGGGTCGAAATCCAAGTTGGCATAGTTTTTATACTCCGCCACTCGTTTTTGGCGGTACCGATCCCGGGTGTACTGCAGCCTGGCCCAGGGAATTCCCTGGATGTCCCTGCCGTTTTGAAACTGGCGTGAAGTGGTGTCGCCGTATGAGCTACCGTCCAGGCCGCCGGTCTGTTGTAGGGGAGGAGAGGGATGATTTGATTGTTCGGGTTAGCGAAAGCGGATGGGCGCGCTACATGTAAATCTCGAAAAACAAAACGAGAGATTCGGGGCAAACACCTGGAAAAGCAACGAGACGCACTTCGTTGTACAAATCCAGGGCGTGGTGTCCGCGCAGGTCGAGGAACGCCCAGCGTGCTGGTCGGTCATCTTGGTTTGTGTCGTCATCACGTATTTCGTCAACCTCTTCAGGAATCTCGTCGTCCGTCTCCCCAACGGGCTCGGTAACCTCGTGGTCGTCCGGGTCACGCCACACGGGTGGCTCCTCCATGTCGTCGTCCGCATCTGACTCAGCCCAGGTCGCGGGTTGTTGTACATGCAGGGCGAGTCGTGCGACAGTCGCTACGTCGTTCGCAGGCGTTTCGGCGACGTGTTGCGGCTCGGTCACCAAACCGTCACCACGCTCACCATCCTCCTCGTCCTCAAATTTCGGGGTCTCGGACGAAGCCTCCCCGAAACCTCCCCGTGGTTGTTGCCCATGCCCCGCATTGTTCTGGACGGAACTTGGATTAGGGGGTGAAGAATCCGGGGTCTCGGGGTCCAGGGGCGCTGGAACACGCGCCGCGCGCGGTGGCGTGACCGTGGTTTGAAAACCACCCGCACGCGGAGTAACGCTCGGTGCGTCGCTCATGCTGCGCGCGCATGTGTGACGCGAGCTCGCCTCCTCGGCGTGTCGAAGATTACAGGCCCAAACCTGTTTTTTTTGGTGCGGGCAAGATTTCGCGGCAAAATCGAGAAAAACACGGCCGTTCGATCGCATCTCGATCGCGAGCCACTTCGTGGCGCACCCGAGTGTCGGCATGGCGTCGTCCGCTTCCACCAGCGGAGCGGTGTCCGGTGAAACTCGGGGCGGGCGAACCCCCAAGCTCCCCGCGAAAGCAGTCGCCGCGGTTGTTGGATGGTACTGCGCCACCGTGTTGCTCATCACGACGAACAAATTTTTGATGGGCACGGATTTCGGGTTGCCGGTGTTCCTCACGTTCCTTCACATGCTGGTTTCGTTTTTGTGGTGCGAGTTCAGCGCGAACGTGGGGTGGAGCAGACGCGTGCCTTTGAAGAACTGGAGAGACGCGGGGAAGGTGTTCGCGCTGTCGCAAACCCTCGCCGTTTCCGTCGCCCTCGCAGTCGCGTCGTTCAAGTACGTCGAGGTGAGTCTTGAACAAGCCCTTGCGGCGTCCACGCCCGCGTTCACCGCGGCGGGGGGTGTTTTAATTCTCGGGAAACAGGAGCGGAGCAAGGTCTGGCTCACGCTGGTGCCAGTGATGGGAGGCGCCATGTTAGCCGCGGGCGGTGAGCCCAAGTTCCACGCGCTCGGTGTGTGTTTGGTGTTCGCGTCCAACGTCGCGCGCGGCGTGAAGAGTTGTTTACAGGAGCTGTTGCTGAACAAAGAAGCGGGCCTGGATTCAATGAGCCTTTTACGGTGGATGAGTTTGTTCTCCATGCTCACGCTGTTGCCGATGTCGTGCGTTTTGGAACGCCCTGGCGTGATACTGGAAAAATTGGCCTTCGTGTGGAGCGACCGACGCACGTTTGCCCTGCTCGCGGCGAACTGCGGCGGGGCGTTTCTGGTGAACCTGACGCAGTTCGCGGTGACCTCGGAAGTCGGCGCGCTTTCCATGCAGGTCCTTGGGAACGTCAAGGTACGTACGTCTTAGGGCTTTCCCATATCCCGCCTCTCTAGTTCAAGCCCCTGTTTCAGCGCACTACTCGTGATGTATGTAGCATTGCCAGTACGGCCGTAACACTTACCAGGGCCCTGGTAAATCTTACAAATATCACAACTCGCCGACTGACACTTTCGGTTATTTATCCTTACAGAACGTGTTCACCACGATCGTGTCCGTGTTTGTGTTCCGCAACCCCATTTCGGCGCAGGGCGTGCTGGGGTACACAATCACCACGGCTGGCGCGTTTGCGTTTGGCAGGGAAAAACAAAAGGAACGCGCCGCGGCGGCGCTCGCGGCGGAACACGCCACGGGGGGGTTTGTGAAATGAAACACCGGCGACGTCCAGTAGCCATGGTCCGACACGATCAACGGCGACTCGCTAAACTAGGTTCTAATACAATAATGACTAGGTTTAGGATACGTCTTTCAATATGTCTTTCCTTGTCTTTCTAATATGTCTTTCACGTTTGCGTACGTTTGCGCGCCCAACGCGTGGGTCACGCCCGCCGCGCACGTCGCCGAGACGAGCGCGAGGGGTAGGAACTGCATTTTTTCGGGCCCGAACACCAAAAAGTGGCCGAAGGTTCGGTAAAGCTCCACGACAGGAAGGCACGTTGTTAAAAAAAGAAACTGCGTTTGCGTGAACAACGGGTGGCGGGAATCTTCACCGGGCGCGCGTTTCGTCTCGATTACCTGCCGCACCAGCCCAACAACACAAACCACCCAAAGAAGAAGGATGAAATGTTTCAACAGCCATTCCCAGGGTTCGAACAGCAAAGGCATCAGCGCGTACGTCCCTACCACGGATAAGAATAGAAACTGCCCCGCCACCTTCGCGAAATCACCCGCGTCAATACGCTCGTCGTCCGCGTCCAGCGCAACCGCCAAACCAAACGGAACCAGCACCGTCAAAATCGCCTTTTCGTGCACGTGCCACCCAAAGTAAAAAGCGCACGAGTTACAATGCGCGACAAGTTTTGGCAAGGCACTAGGGTTTAGGGTTTGTTTGGTTTGCTTCCGGGCTTCATCCGGGCTTTTACGTACTGCATGCGCATAAAGTGCAGGCAATGAGCTTAGAAGCACCAACACGTTAGCCATCGACGGCGTCACCGCGGGTAACGCCAAGTGCGTTTGCAAAAACGACCCGCCGGCGCCGGCCATGCCGCCGGCGAAGTTCGCAGTCGGGACCACGGCGTTTTGAGAAACGGCTCCCGAAAATCGTAACGCCTTCACCAGAATCTTGTCACCCGCGTTGTACAGCGCCCAGAAGTTGCACGCCCAAAACGCGTGCGTTAGCCCGCGTTCGAACGGGAACAGGCGATTTGTGACGACTAAAAGTTGGCCGTTCGCGATGAACGGCCCGAGGGAAACGGCGGTGACGAACGCCGCGACTGAAACGTACGACGCAATTCGGCGCGTGATTTTTACCAATAAAACGCGGTCAGTGCGCCACCCCATTCGCCACCCGCCAGGTACGTGGCGCGCCAAGAGGTGCGTCGCGAACGCGGGGGCGGCGTACAGAAACACGTGCTTGAAGTGCACCGCTACTGAAAAGAAAAACGCGGCGAAAAGAGCGTCGCCCCTTCCCGCGAACCCAATCGCCAAAACCAAAATTCCCAACCCCAGCCCGTTGTACTGGAAGTGCACGTGGTCCACCAGTAGCAGCCCGGGCGAGAACAGCACCAGGAGCGTGGCGGAAGCGACGGCGAAGGTTTTGGAGTTTTTCTTTTTTGTCGTCGTTGGTGTCATCGCCGCAAACCAGGTGCCGATTGCCAAAAAAACGTCGCCTGCGATGACCGAGATTCTTTGGAACAACACGCAGGCGCTCGATGCGTACGGCGTTGCCCGCACCGCGAGCATTTTCGGGTCCACCACGTTCGCCACGACCGCGAGTGCGCTTTCGAAATACGCAAACAAGGGTGGGTAATCAAGCGTCCACTGCGACGTGGTGTCGACGTACCATTCACGCAAAGGACGCGTGCCCGTCACCGCGAGCCAGTTCCGGTGGACCTCAAAGTCCGTGGAGTAGTAACAAGGCACGAGCAACAGCTTCACCGCGGTGACCAGCGCGAACGCGCGGAGAGTCGCCGCGGAAACCGTGACCATCGGAGGCGGTATACACGGGGGGGGGGGACACAGCCGCTGCGCAGCGGCTGTGTTAGCAGACGAAAGAACGCACTTCAGCTTTGGAGGATTTCGGTGCTTCGGGATAGAGAATGGAATGGAAAGGGGGGAATCACGTGCCAGAATTTTGATTCTCATCAGACTGACACCACTGACTTCCACGGACCACCACCATATCCGCGAGTCGCTTCTTCGTTCTTCCCACGGGCCGCCGTGCCGTCACTCAAATCTCGAGACGTGTTTGTTTCTCCCCGTTTCCCCGGGAAGGTCATCACTCACCGACGCGCAGCGTTGGACGGAAGGGAACTCAGTTGCTCCCAAACGTAAGTCATGTCGAGCGCTTTGTCGTGCGTCGGCGCGGTCGCCGCCGGTGCGATGACCGGCCGCGCCCGCCGGGGGGCTACGTCTTCTAAAAGATTCCACGCCAACAAGGCGACGTCGTCCTCGCTCAAAGGCCTCACCGGCCGCGCCCCCGTTCGCGGCGTACGGCTCGACGCGCGCGCCGAGGCCATCGCCGACCCCCCCCGACCACCCCCGAAGGACGCGAAGGCTGAAGAGGTACGTCGTGATGCGCGTTTCGGGTTTCGCCCCCCGCGATCTCGGGAGATCCCCGTGACGTATAACCGTAATCCAGTAATCCTAGCACCAAATCCTCCCATTTGTCCTGACCGATTCCTCATTTTTTTATGTCCTCCCAACCACCAGGTCGACAAGATCCAGGCCATGCTGAACAAGCCGTACGCGGCTGGTTTCAAGACGGAAATCGAAACCGACACGATCGCCAAGGGTTTGAGCGAAGAGACGGTGAGGATCATCAGCGCCAAGAAAAACGAACCGGAGTGGATGTTGGAGTTTCGGTTGAAGGCGTTCCGGAAGTGGCTCACGATGGAGGAACCGGACTGGAGCGATAACCGGTACCCCACGATTGACTACCAAGCCGTTTCCTACTACAGCGCGCCGAAGATAATGGCCAAGAAACAGAGCTTGGACGAAGTCGACCCCGAGTTGTTAAAGACGTTTGATAAACTGGGGATTTCGCTGAACGAACAGAAACGCTTGTCCAACGTCGCCGTGGACGCCGTGTTCGACTCCGTGTCAATCGCCACCACGTTTCGGGCGGACCTGGCCAAGGTTGGCGTGATTTTCATGTCCATCTCCGAAGCAATCAAGGAGTACCCCGATTTGATCAAGGAACACCTCGGGTCCGTGGTACCGGTCGGGGACAACTACTTCACCGCGCTAAACGCCGCCGTGTTCAGCGACGGGTCGTTTTGTTACATCCCCAAAGGCGTGCGTTCGCCGATGGAGCTATCCACGTACTTCCGAATCAACGCCGAGTCCAGTGGACAATTCGAACGCACCTTAATCGTCGCGGAGGAGGACTCCTACGTCTCCTACCTGGAGGGGTGCACCGCGCCGGCGTACGACGAGAACCAGCTGCACGCCGCCGTCGTGGAGATCAGCGCCGCGAAGAACGCGGAGGTGAAGTACAGCACCGTGCAGAACTGGTACGCCGGGGACGTGAACGGCAAGGGTGGGATTTACAATTTTGTCACCAAACGGGGGCTGTGCAAAGGGGATAACAGTAAAATCTCGTGGACGCAGGTGGAAACCGGGTCGTCGATCACGTGGAAGTACCCGTCCGTGGTTTTAAAAGGTACGTATTTCCCAATCATCACATTCCGCCGACTGATTGCCCATACGAGACTGACATTTATTTTTTTACAACAAGGCGACAACAGCGTCGGGGAGTTCTTCAGCGTGGCGCTGACGAACAACTGCCAGCAAGCGGACACCGGCACGAAGATGATCCACATCGGGAAAAACACGCGATCGCGGATCGTGAGCAAGGGCATCAGCGCGGGTAAATCCCGGAACTGCTACCGCGGGTTAGTGCAAGTCGCGCCCTCAGCGACGGGCGCGCGGAACTACAGCCAGTGCGACAGCATGCTGATCGGCGACAAAGCCGGGGCGAACACGTACCCGTACATCAGCGTCCGCGAGCCGTCCGCGCGGGTGGAGCACGAAGCGTCGACTTCGAAAATCGGCGAGGACCAGTTATTTTACTTCCAGCAACGCGGCATCGACCCGGAAACCGCGGTTGGGATCATCATCAGCGGGTTTTGCAACGAGGTGTTCAACGAACTGCCCATGGAGTTCGCCGCGGAGGTGAACCAGCTCATGTCTCTGAAGCTGGAGGGAAGCGTGGGGTAAGAAGGGTGACAAAACAGAGACAGAGACGAGGAGGGGGGAGTAATTCAATTGGTAAATGTATGAAAAGATATTGTGTGTTGGACCATCACACAAAGGAACCCATTTCGTGATGGGTGTTTTATAACCGCGACGAACGTATGGTCCTTCGTCACGCGCTCACCCCGAACTGAACCGCGAGTATCGCTTCGCGACTTCCGATTAGACACTTTCGCGCGTGTTTCGAGCTTTCCCGGCACCCCAAGCTGCACCACCACGTCAGCAGCGCGCAGCCCTTGCAACAGGACGCTCGCGTGCCGTCGCACGGCCCGCCGCAGGCGTCGCAGCCCGAGAGTTTGGAGTATTCGTGCCGCACGCTCGCGCTTGGCTCGGATTCGTGAAAATTCAGCGACACGAACCGTCGTTGCAGGGCGTAGGTCAACGCCGACGGCTCCAACACGAGCCAATTCTCGATCATTCTGTTGATTCTTACAACCGTCTCGGCGTCAGCTTTATCGGTCAACACCTGCGGAGTGCCGCCCATCGCGTCGTACAGTGAGTCTCTTTTGACCTCCGGCGCGAAAAAAGCAGTCTTACCCGCCGGCGTCCACATCTTCGGCAAAATCTGTCGTTAGCAAGCGTCGAAACAAACGCCGTGATCGTGTGTCTCGAGTTTCTGTTTATTCTCGGGACCCTCCGAACTCCACTTCGACCTAAGCCAAAGCTCGTGAAGAAGCGCATCGGTGTGCGGGTGGCGTTCCACGTGCTGACCTTCCTAACACAAGCACTTTTTTCCCGACAAGAATTCCTCGTCGTACTCGTCAAGCGCGACGCCGACGTTCGTCGTCGCGTTTTTTGTCGTCGCGCCATCCGACATCGCGCCATCCGACATCCGCGTGTTGGGCATGTTTCCGAAAACTTCCTGACAAGTTTCACGCGATCCGTGTGCGACATACCGTGCCACCACTCACCGATGTGCGCGCCGTGCGTGGTGACATCCTCCGTGCGTCGTCGTTCGTACGCCTCGCAAACGCGAATCGCGTTATGCGCGCCTTCACACGGGCACTTCCCAGTCTTGCAGCGTTCGGAACCTTTCGCCGCCGGCACCGTCCCCGGGTCGTCGTACCCGGTGGAGCAGTTGAAGCAAATTCCGTACATGGCTTCGTCCAAATCTACCTCCGGCGGCAGGGGCCGGCGTCAGGGGCGGAGGCTGGCCGGTTCCTTCTTCTCCGGTTAGTTCGCCCGCGCCGCCAGCCGGCACATCGCCTGGTGGTCGGCCCAGTCCCCGTCCTGGCACGCCTCGCCGCAGCAGTACGCCCGCTCGCACGCGCACTTCTTAAGCGCGCTGCCCTCCGCGTGCCTCGCCGCGCCGCACTTCACGCACATTCCGTGCATCTTATTCACCTCGCGGTCGTCGTGCTGGTCAATACCCGCGGCGCGCATGGCGTCCACGAACGCCGCGACGCCCTGGTCGTCCAGCGCTCTGCGCGCCTTGGCCATGGCGATACACTTGGCGTCAACGCCCGTGCCTCCGTCGGCGACCGGGAACTGCGTGTGCGCCAACCTCCAAAAAGGTGGAGATTGTGGGCCAATCGCAGAGGTGCCCCGATCCGCGTTGGCGCGTTCGCCGTGCAAATACACGTGTCGCGCGTTGCTTTGTTTTGCGGCTCGAAGATACGCAACCGCGTCGTCGTACGATCCGAGTTTCACGTCTCGAAACACCAGAATCGAGAGCCAGGCGTGCGCGGCGAACTGTTGGCGGTCGTCGGGATGCGCGTCGCTGAGCCACAGTTTGAATTCGTCGTGTAACCACTTGTCGCTCTTCGTCGCCTTGCTGCCGTGTAACATCGCGCGAAGCATACGCGCTTCTTTTTCGGTGCGGATGGGTCTCGTCGCGCCCCCCAGCGCGTCGTCCAGCGAACGCACCGTGACTTTCCCGTTCCCTAAACGAAGAAACAGGTGCGACTTTAAAATGTGCAACCGCAAAGTGAGCATCGGCATGCGCTCAAAACTGCCCGGAGGCTCTTCTGTCATGAACACCGAGAACACGCGGTCGAACACCAAGAACACGCGGTCGTTGAGTAACCAAGCGCTTACGAATAAAGTTTTCGCCTGGTCCAAATCACCGGAGCGTAAGCAACGCGTTGCCCTTGCCCACATCGTGTGCGCTTCGAGGAGATCCTCCGCGTCCGCGTCGCCCGCCTGCTTCATGTTCGCGTGTGGCAGCCATGTCTCGAT
>Ga0115004_10000968_pt1 | contig 22879 bp, 19 predicted proteins | sample ArcticOcean_MG_C_10_FD_88737 | JGI IMG/M metagenome (GOLD analysis project Ga0115004, IMG submission 88737) | Marine microbial communities from western Arctic Ocean - ArcticOcean_MG_CB11_90 | ecosystem: Environmental > Aquatic > Marine > Oceanic | place: Arctic Ocean: Canada Basin | collected... | reverse complement strand
CTGACCTGTTGGAATGATCGTGTGAATGTATACATGATCCGGCATTACCTGAATAAAATTGCAGGGAAATAGGTAATTTTGCGTCATAAAGTTTTTTCGATATGACCATTCATCACTGGGCTGCTCTTTAAGTTTTTCTATCCCAGTAAGCGGCACCGAGTGACGAACGTGAGGATATTGATTAAGGAACACCCCTTGGTTATCCAAATAGCCGGCGCAGGCCGTGTTTTTGTGCGCAGAACAAAAATGGTATTGCTCTTGAAAGCCTTCCAACGCTATATGCCAATTCATTTCTCGGGGCACAGTCCACTGCTTAAAAACCACGTGGCTTTGTAGGTCTAACGATTGTAGTTGATCGGCCATTGGCGCGAGCCAAGCATCAATATCCACTGGCGTAGAGCTGGTAGATGGTCTTACCCAAATCAGTCCAAAGCGTTCGAATGAAGGCAATTCAACCAGGCCTAATTCTGACTTTTCAATGTCACCGAAATTTGCATCCTTGGGCAAGCCGCGCAGCCTGCCATCTAAATCATAGGTCCAACTGTGATATGGACAGGAAAAGGTGTTGGCTTTACCACAGACCTGTTGCTCAACACGAGCGCCACGATGACGACATACATTTAGAAACGCCTTAACCGCGCCCTGACGATTGCGGGTGATCAGCATGGGCACGCCAGTAGAATCATGGGTAAAGAAATCGCCTGGAGCCGGCAACGCACTGACATGGCCAACTACAATGGGGAACTGACGAAAGAGAATGTCGACTTCACTGGCTAGCCGGTCGGGGTCCGTATATTCAACCACCGGTATCTTCATGACATCAGGTTGCAAATGCGTACCGCCATTTTCACAATACGCAAGAACGGTTTCTATAATTCTGTGCTCTTGCGCCTGGTTATTTTTACTCATAACAAGCTCTACTGTTTTAAGTTAAAAGATACACCGTACGGCCCCAAATAAATGGGGCTAACCTCTGTAGTTAAGCTTCAGAAGCAGCTGCTTCTTGTCGTTTCAGTTGCAGGGCCTTTAACGTTTCTGCGTGGGAATTTTCGTCTACCTTGTAGAGCGATATCACCGCAATCATGCCAAGCCATAGCGTAAGAATGGTCGGTACGTAGTAAGCCCCTAACAACCAAATGGATTCATCTGTCACTTCATCCACCGCTGCACCCGCTGGAAATTCTGCCAGCGCGAGTACAAAGGATGCCGCCAAAAGCCCTAACCCTTGAACTGTTTTGCGTACAAAGGTAACGCTGGAAAAGAACACGCCTTCTGAACGACGGCCCGTTTTTAGCTCTGCTTGTTCTACAAGGTCTGCTGTCATAGAAGAGAACAAAATTTGGAAACAAATAATTAGACCTACGTCGATTACGCCGGTGCCGAAAACAAACCAAAACAGGAACGGATCACCGTTTTCTGGCAGCACGTCAATGAGACGGAGGAATACTGGCAGAGGGGCACCAAGAAAGGCCACCAAGCCAACGGCCATGGCACCTTTTTTCTTACCAAAACGCTTGGTCACAATCGGTGCAAGGATCATTCCGATGAGCGCCGCAAGAAACACACCCATAGTAATGATGCCGGTCTCTATAGAAGTAAAACCCCAGAAGTAGGTGTAGAAGTAAAATGCCAGCGCCGCGGCTAGTCCCGTTGCAACTGCGCCCAGCAGTGCCGCGCTAAAGAGTGCGATAAAGGATCGGTTAGCCAAGGTTTCAAAGATTTCTTTAAATATGCCCAGCAAAGTCATTTTGCGTTGGGGTGGCGGACTTTTCAGGAATGGAATTTGGCTGTGCGTACCAATGGACGAAACCATTATTGAGATGAAGATGAGCACAGAACCGGTTATGCCCAATATTTCATAACTTTCGCGGTTGAAACGCCCGTCTGGAATGGTGGCTGTGGCCAGTGCAGGGAAGATGAAGAAAAACATCATCACTGTCATGGCGTTACCACCGGTCCAGCCAAAATAGTAACGTAAACTGAGTAGCGTACTGCGCTCTGTATATTCTTCCGACAACTCAGGAGTAAGGGCTGCGCTAGGTGTTTCGTATAGCGTAATGAAGGTGCGAATGAATACCGCTAGAACCAGCAGGTACCAAAATATTGCTGAGTCTGACCATTCAAGCGGCGGATTCCAGAGGAAGAAATAACTCAGCGCAACCGGTAGTGCAGACACGTACATAAACGGGTGGCGTCTGCCAAATTTGGAGCGCACGTTGTCCGACCAATAACCAATTATAGGGTCGCTAATGGCATCAAAGACCAGCGCCGTGGTAATGGCTATGCCCACTAAGCGAGCATCCAGACCGATAACTTGGCTGTAGAACAATAAGAGGAAATAGTCGAAACCATTATTCTTAACGCCGTAGGCGACTGAGCCAAATCCATAGGCCGCTTTTACCCCAAGCGGCAGCTTTCTTTGTTCTTCCATTAATTTATTCCTTCACGAATGTAGGGCCAGCTGACAGCCGAGTTATTCTTCTTACTGTGCTTACTTAGCAGACTGTGCGCTTACCCGCGTATGAATTCGCGAATAACCTGCCCTGGACGTTTACCCGTGTGCTGGCCATTAGCAATGATCACCTCACCCGCAACGATGGTGGCTGCATAGCCCTTACCCTTAACGATGAAACGGCCACCCCCGTGAGGGAAGTCGTTAACATATTCTGGGTGACACGTGCTGAGGTTGGCGTAGTCAATGACGTTTATGTCGGCATGCCAGCCTTCTTTGAGTTCACCGCGCTGCTTAAGACCAATGATTTCCGCAGACTTACCAGTAATACGGTGAATCGCCTCGGGCAACGTATACACGCCCTGCTCTCGAGTTAGTTCGCTGAGCAATACGGTCGGCGAATCGGTATCGGTGAAGAAACCGACGTGGGCGCCGGCATCTCCCAGCATGGGTACCACGTGAGGTAACTGCATGTACTTCCACTGGTTTTCAAGGTGGCCGCCAAACATCCAATAGTTAAAGAATTCCCTACCCTCAGAGGCGAGCAGTCGGTCGACATAAATTTCTACCGGATCTTTGCCGCTTTCTTCAGCCAGTTGCGCAAGACTTGCGCGGCGATTGAAATCAAGATCTGGGGTCTCATTTGTACCGAAGGGGTGCAGCATGTGCGCAAGCTTTTGCATGTCTCCAGCGGCAATACCCTCAGTGATCAGCTTGGCGCGCGTTGCTTCATGCCGCATGGCATCCACACGGTCTGCAATGGTTGGCAGCGCCATTAAGTCTTTCCAAGCACTGGAGCTTTTGGTGAACGGCGACAGTTGCGCCAGACCAAAAAACGCACCGCTAGGGCGAGTATGGCAAAGGCTTGCTAGCCGCTTGCCGCCTTCATTTTGTTCCTCAAAAAACTGATTCCAACGCTCTACACCGCCGTCACCCTGGGGGCCTGTGCCGCCGGAAAACAATACCTGACAACCGATATCGGTTGCGTCCCTAAACATTTGCAACTCGGTTTCATAGCGCGTTTGCATATCATTTGCAGACTGAAACATTGCGCCAACACCACCGCCGTCAACGATTGCTTGTTGAATAGCCTTGGTCTCACGCAAGTCGGCCCAAGTGCCTGGTGTGCAACGACCATCTGGAACCGTGTGTAGTAAAAAGCGAGAAGTAGAAAAGCCAACTGCGCCTTCTTCTACTGATTGCTTAACCATTTGCGCGATGTGATCGAGTTCTTTATCTGTAGCCTGAGCGCCCTCATCCATGCTGCGATCGCCCATGGCCTCGTAGCGAATAGCCGAGTGTCCAGCAAGACCAACAACATTAAGCGCTGGGCGTAAGGCCTGCACAGAATCTAAATATTCGCCGTAAGTGGTCCAGTCCCAAGGGAGGCCGTCCATAATTGCATCAGCGGCGATGTCTTCTACAGACTCCATCAACTCCGCCAAATAACGGCGATTCTTAGGACTACAGGGTGCGAAGGTAACCCCGCAATTACCGATCATTGCGGTAGTCACACCATGATAGGAGCTGGAGCTCATCAGTGGGTCCCAACCGACCTGGGCATCTAGGTGGGTGTGAAGGTCGACAAAGCCAGGAGTAACAACTTTGCCTGAGGCGTCTATGCTCTGCGCCGCGCTGTCTGCAGAAAGGTCTCCAATACGCGCAATGCGTCCGTTGCTGACCGCTATGTCAGCGCGCTTGCCTTCTGCCCCAGTACCGTCAATGACGCTACCGCCCGAAATGATTAAATCGTATTCCACAATGTCTCCCCCCGCTGTAGATTAGCTTTTTTTGCTGTTTTCTTTTTTTGTTTCGTTGTGCTTGTTTCTTGTTTTCTTTTTTTTCTGTTTTGTCTTTCTGTTCTTTCGCTTTGAGGAGGAGGCATTTGTGCGGCGTATAAATATCTACACAGCGACGGCCACTTTCCCTGTGCTTGAATTTGTCGCGTTATGAGCTTTACGTCAAGGTGCTCTTGAAGAAAGTAATCAACATCACCGCGCGCAGCATGTCGATATTCAGGCTGCCTTTAGGCGTTTTACCCCATTGTTTTGCACCACTAAGGCGCTAAGCCAGTCCTTTGAGTTGCTCTGTCTCAACAAGACGACTGTCTTCCAGGGCAGCAGCTCTGATGGGTGCTATGGCTTGATAATCTGGGTCAGCCAACATGTTTACAAAATGCGCCCGGGTGGGGTAACGCACCAAAATGACTGTATGCCAAGATTCGTCGCCAATAATGGAGCGTAAGGCTTTGCCCATCCACAAGGGTTCGCCGCCGAACCTTGGGTTGAGTTTGGCAAATTTACGCCCGTAGACCAGATAGGCCTCGCGTCCGCTCATACCGTCCACACCAAAGCCACTAGCGGCAGTGTCGCGATACTTGAGTAAGTTGAGCATATACACCGGTTCATCCGGATTTTGATCGGCCATTGCGCTTAGCGCGTCTTGGTTGGGTTCGATAGCTGACATTTCTCTCTCCTAGCAGTGATTTTTTATAAAACAGCATTTGCCCCACGACAAACAGTAAAACCCCGAACGCTGGATTTAAATCCCTTCGTTGCGGCCCTCCAAGGATAAAGGGTGAGCGCAAGCATCTAACTTGCGGCGCGATGTAAACACAGGTTGTCGCCGGCCCTGAAGAGCATATAATGAATTACATTAAAAAAACCAATCAAAGACACGCCATTGCGTAAAAAATCGGGATCAACATTATGGTGATAGAGCGAGACCATCACGGCTTCGATGCCCCGGCGCCTTTGGGCCACCCAGGACGAGCCGGCCTGCCCGAAGGACATTCAACGGGCCCAGAAATTGGCCAACGGTTACCAGACTTCACCCTGCCAAGTGCAAATGGCGCGCCGATTGATTATCACGCTGACCGAGCGGGTCGAAAATCCGTAGTGGTTTTCTACCGATCAGCGGTTTGGTGACCCCCCTGTTGGACGCAGCTCGGCGAGCTTCGCGACGCACTAGGTAAATTTACCGAACACGACATTTGTTTGTACGCCATATCCTATGACGATCAGGAAACACTGATCGAATTCGGCGAAAAACAAGGTATTCCATTTCCATTACTTTCTGACATTGACTCAGAGGTCATCAAGCAATTCGGCATACTCAATGAACAGGTCACAAGAAACGACGCACTGCTGTATGGCATTGCGTATCCGGGCGTATATGTCACCGATGAAGAGGGCGTGGTGGTTGCCAAGTTCTTTCACGACTCATACAAAAAGCGCGACAGCCCTGAACTCTACATCGACGCAGCACTAGGCCAACTCACCCTAGATGAAAACGCACCTCATGCCTCAGGCGGCGACCAAGACATTAACCTCACCGTGGCCGTACATGGCGGCAAGGGCACCGTAAGACAGGGCGTGGTGCGGCACTTGGTTGTGCGTTTCGAGCTGCCAGATGGGTTACATATCTATGGCCCTCCGGTACCAGACGGCATGATTGCGACAACTGTCACAATAGCAGGACCTGAGGGATTCATGGTGATGCCGCCTGAGTTACCGGCAACAGAAAAGTTAACGCTACCCGGCGTTGCAGAGTTAAACGTCTGGCATGGCAAGGTTGATCTCATCTATCCATTTTACGCAACAGGCGAATTAGCCAGCGAGTGTCGGCCCCTAGACGTGCCCAGCATTGATATCGAGGTATTAGTGCGCTACCAAGCCTGCACAGACCAAGAGTGCCTGCTGCCCAGAACAGAAACCCTAACACTGTCATTGGACCTAGATGTAATAGATATTCCTGCCATTGATCTGCACAAAGGCCACGGCCAACGCGAAGCCAACTACGATGGCACATCAGCGCTTAAGCGACTGCTCGCCAGAAAGGTCAAACAGAATCCTCTAGGTGTGCCGGTATTTTTGGCAAAGACCCTGTGGCTGCAAATAGGCGCACTGCTGAGAAAATTATCGCGATGACACCGCGGACTCAAACAGGTGTTTGCGCTGATTCATTGGTGCACTCCCCCTTCATGAATAGGAGGCTTGCATAGGAGGCTTGCTGACTATATAAATTGAGACGGTGGCGAAAGGCCCAGAGCAAAGAGTGCAAAGCAAAGAGTGCAAAGCAAAGCGCTCAGATATCAAAGTTGAAGAAAGGTCTAATGCCCTTCACACCCGCCCCAGCAAAAGCAAAGACGAAGACGAAGACAAAGACAAAGACAAAGACAAGATAAACTTTAGCAGAATTAATTATGGAAAAATTTCTCAAGATGGTCTTTTCACCCATCGTGTTTGGGGTGCTTTTTTTGGCACCCCTTATCGCCCAATCTATGACCGCTGCTGGGCTGCAAATATTCACTTTGCCTAACCTAATCGTTGGCTTGTGTGTAGGCGGTGGTTTGGGATTGATGGCCCATTACAGAGGGAGCTGGATATGGATCAAGTAACCCAAGCGGTAAACTGGGACGAGGTGAGCGCAGAGCAGCTGGACGCCATGGAGCGTAAAATCGCGGCTAAGTACATTAAAAAATTCCCTCTTGGGATTATTATCTGGGGTTTTGCAAATACCCTGATTTGGCTGGCGCTCTGGCCGCTGGTGATCATGGACATTCTGCCCATTTGGGCGGCTTTCCCCATTGCCGTGGTCAATGTATGCGCAGCTTACCTGCCCTCTCACGATGCCCAACACGGCATCATTGCGCGCGAGGGCCACAAGCTCCGATGGCTCAACGAACTTTTGGGTCATGTGTCTTTAATCCCGTTTGCGCAAGCATTTAGATACCTACGCTTCACCCACCTTGAGCACCATGCACACACCAACAATCCTGACCTAGATCCAGATTTTGATGTTCACGCAAAAAATAGAAGGGCGTATTTTAGGAATGCCCTAATGAGAAAGCAGCCCATTAATGCCACACGTAAAGACCTTTATTCTGAGGCTTTGGCGCGAGTGGGGAAAAGCGCGGTGGCAGTGGATGCCATAGCAATACGAACTACTTATACGCTGGTGTTATTTGTTGCTGCATGCAGTGGTTATGCCATAGAGGCAGCACTGCTGTGGTGGCTGCCACTGCATATTGCGGACATTTACATCCCCTATTATTTGAGCTGGAAGCCCCATCACCCGGGCACAGATCAAGGCCGCTACAAAGACACCGAGGCGTTTAAGAGCAACTTTGGCAACTTAGCGTCGTCTGGTATGCAATACCATGTAGTACACCACCTTTACCCACGCATACCGCTGATGCATACACCCGCAGCATTCACAGAAATGCGGCCAATATTGCAGCGCCGTGGCTGCGATTTGCGCGGCATGTAGGGCCTTTCGGGGAGGCCTGAGGGAGCAACGGCAAGGCGCGCTTCAACAAACTACGTGCGGCCCAGAGCAACTTGGCCAAGGTCGCTGACCACTTCAAACAATGAATCGCCGCGCTCCTTATATTTAGTTTCAAAGGCGGTGATTGGCTGTTCATCCGAAAGCTGCCGACTACTGGCTTGAAAACCCGCGGCATTCAGCGCCAACACAAATTCTTCGGCGTACACAGACCAATTGGTACGCACAGTGAGCTGGCCGCCGAGATCGATCAAAGCCGGAAAAGCCGGCGAGCCATACCAACGCTTACGAAACTGCGACGCCTTAGGGTAGGGGTTGGGATAAAGTAAGAAGTGCCGGGTTGGCTGCCAACCCGCCTCTGCCGCCAACCGCCAAAAGTCATTCACGTCTGCGCGCAGTATTAGATAGTTTGCATCGTCGTCACTACGGTGGCGGGCTAGCCTATGTTCGGACTTATCAATTCCCAACACCAGAGCATCTGGGAATGCTGATGCCAGGTTGCGCGTGCTGTCACCGGTGCCACAGCAAGAGTCTATGATCAAAGGCGCTGTGGAGGCGTCCACAGCGCGATGAACAGATTCAAAAGCGGCGCGGGAATGCTCTGCAACAGGACGCAGCCAGGCAGAACTCAGGTGAGTGGCAATAATCTCGGCAAGATCCTGACGCGGCTGTTGTTGGGGTGGCTTGGGGTGGTTCACATTAAGCGGCTATGGCGGAAAACCTAATCATACTGGGATTCACCAGCACTGACATCAGCGCGCAGCAATATGGTCATACTTTGGTGCCTACTATCGATAGGTCGAAACCTGTGCTCGGCCGATGGCCCTAGATGGTCCTAGATGGTCCTAGCAGAAGCTGTGGTTTGACGATCTTTTTAGTACCTTGTACGGTGATTGATGAATATCAGCAGAATTTTAACAGACTGCTTTAAGCCGTTGACGCTTTAAACAGAAATGTTCAAAACCGAAAACCAAAAATAAGCATGCGACGGACTAAACGTCCTTTGGAGTAACAAAATGCAAATGATCCCACTGTGCCGAATGGTTGAACACTGGTCGGCTATTCAAAAGGACAGAGTCGCTATTTACCATGACGGCGAAACCATCACTTGGGGTGAATTAGACCGTCAGACCAATAGACTGGCTAGGGCCTATGAAGCACTAGGCGTTGGGCAAGACGATTTTGTCACCATTGCATTGCCCAATGGTATTGAGTTTTTTAAATCCACTATTGCGACGTGGAAAGTAGGCGCAACCCCGCAACCTGTTTCTGCCAAGTTGCCCAAATTTGAACGCGATCAGATTGTAGATGTTGGCAGTCCTAAGCTGATTACCGGCGTTCCCGAGGGCTCCCACCAAGGTTATCAAACACTGCCTACAGGATACGAGCCTGACCCCTCTCTTTCCGACGCCCAGCTACCGGAAAAAATCGCCAGCTCATTTAAAGCCATGACATCTGGCGGCAGCACCGGCAGGCCCAAACTTATTGTTACCACTGCGCCTGCCGTTTGGGACATAGATGCTGATCGGCTACACACGCAAATACAAGGTTCTATGCTGATACCGGGACCGCTTTATCATAACGGCCCCTTTGTATGGGCAATGAGCGCGTTCTTCCGAGGCTGCCAAATCACCATAACCACAAGGTTTGATGCCGAAGAAACCTTAGCCTTAATAGAGCAGCAGCAGATAGATATTGTCTACATGGTACCCACCATGATGCAGCGTATTTGGAATTTGCCTGAGGAAGTTAGAACCCGTTACGACCTATCTAGCTTAAAAGTGCTTTGGCACTTAGCAGCACCCTGCCCCGCTTGGCTCAAAGAAGCATTTATTGGTTGGTTGGGTGCGGATGTCATTTGGGAGCTTTATGGCGGCACCGAAGCCCAAGGCGGCACTGTGATCAGCGGCCCAGAGTGGGTAACACATCGGGGATCCGTTGGTAGACCCAATGAAACCTGCGAAATCATTGTGGTGAATGAGGAGGGAGAGCGCTTGCCCCCCAACGAAATTGGCGAAGTGTTTTTACGCCCACTCACAGGCCAAGGTTCCACCTATCGTTACATTGGTGCAGAAGCAAAAGCCATTGATGGGGGCTTTGAAAGCATCGGCGACATGGGTTACTTCGACGAAGACGGCTACCTATATCTTGCTGACAGGCAGACCGATATGATTTTGTCGGGCGGGGCAAATATTTACCCAGCCGAAGTTGAAGCGGCCATCGACAGCTTTCCCGGCGTTCGCTCATCCGCAGCAATAGGTTTACCTCACGAAGATTTAGGCAACTATGTGCACGCGATAGTCGATGCACCTGATGGCATTATCGAGGAGGACTTGTTGAGTCACCTAGCTGAACGGCTAGTGCGCTACAAAATCCCTCGGACTATTGAGTTCTCCAATGAACCCATGCGCGATGACGCAGGCAAAGTCAGAAGGAAATCGCTACGGCAGGACAGACTCTGAACGGCTGACTCTGAACGATAAGCTGCGAAAGATAGGTCGCGAAAGATAGGCCGCGAAAGATAGGCCGCGAAAGATAAGTTATGCAAAATAGCCTTTAAGAATAGCCAACAAAAGACCAGCGGCTGAAGGCTAATTAAACGTCTAACGCCTGTCTTCGCTGAATAAAGCTAAACATCGTTAAACATCGTTAAACATAGCTAAACAAAACTGGATAAAGCCGCAACGCGCAGGGCGGTGTGCTATCTTTGCTCAACAATTATAATAAGGATCATCAATGAAAAACCTACTTTTACTCGCTTTTACACTGACATTTTCTATGTTGGCGAATGCCGGTCACCACGCCGAAGGTGAAACCTCAGGCCACGCCGATCCAAAAGCAGTGGTCACTGCGGCATACGCAGCTTTTGGTTCAGGAGATATTGACGCATGGACTGCCCTGCATGCGGATGACTTCAAACTCACAGTATTCGGTCAGCTACCACAATCTGGCGTGTTTATTGGCCCCAAAGCAGTCATTGAAAACGTCTTTGAAAAGATTGCAATTCACTGGCCTACATTCAAAATTACACCGATCAGCATGACTGCGGTGGGAAATACTGTTTATGCTCATGGCAAATTAACCGCAGATGGGTTGGACAGCGAGACCATGCAGGTGTGGGTTGTGGAAGGTGGCAAAGTGACCGCATTCACTGCATTTGACGACACCGATTCAATGCGCCAGGCAATGGTTACTCAGTAGTCATTTTTTTGTTTTACAGCGTAGTGTCGCTCACTAGGCTGTAACGGGAAGCAGCATATAGGCCCCACTTGATTTTTCATTTGGGGCCGTTGCTCGCGCGAAGGCCTCGCTCTGTACTTCTCCTCAATTGATCAACCGCCCTATCTTTCTATATATCTATCTATCTTTCTTTCTGACTGCCTGCCGAACTGCCTGCCGAACTGCGCAAGCTCTACTCAAAGCTGCACCCAAAACCTCAAGCCATATGCTCAAGCCACATGCTCGAATCCCAACGCAATTTAGCGTACCGTTCTATTAACCAACACCCACTACTATTTTCAGGACGCCCGAGCAGATGAGCACAGTGCCAGTAGAATTTGACCCAGCCCATGTAGCAACAAAAGCCAGTGCAGGCATTTCAATGTACCAAGAAGAGCTCGCGTCAAAAGACCCAATGAACTCAGTGCTTGAAGCAAACCCAGAAATTTACTTCGTGCCGCCCAAGCGCTCAAGCGAATGGGGTCAATGGGAGTTCAAATCGGGTTCCTACTACGACACAACCATTGCTGCCAAACACCCCTACTGGAAAGACAAAGACCTGCCCATTCCAACAAAGGATATTCAACGGCTACGTGCGGACATGTTGAATTGGGGCTACTGCAAAATTGAAAACGCGCTGTCCGCAGAACAAGTTGCGATAATCCACCAGCGGATTCTGGAGCAAGCCGAAGGCGAACGCCTTGCTGGCATTGCGCAGAAAACGCCAAGTGGCCAAAACATAAACTGCTGTGTGAACAAAGGGCGGTGCTTCGAGGCGTTACTTGAGCAACACCCAGACATGGTGCAAGGCGGCCCGCTAGTTGAGCAGATCGTTACGGAAGCACTTGGTGCGAACTGGATCAGCAATTCGCTGATTGCATCCATCGCATTAAAAGGTGGCGTGCCACAGGCATTACACCAAGATCAAGATATAGCGCTGGATGCCAGAAGCCCGCTGACCATCAACGTAATGTCATTGTTCTCAGACGTGGATGAAGTCAACGGCGGCACATTGATCATTCCCGGCAGCCATCGCACGATATCTGATGCAGTGCGCACACAAAAACCGGTAGGCAAACTGCCACCGGCAATTAATCTAGATGCCCCCGCCGGCACAGTGGTCATTACCGACGGCCGCCTGTTGCACAGCACCGGCATTAATCACACCGATACACCTCGCGTGGTGATGCTCAACGGCATGCAACACCCAGTCATCAGGCAGCAAGAAAACTGGATGCTGTCTGTTAGCCCAGAAGTACTCAAGCGCGCAGGCCCAAAGCTGCTGCAACGGATGGGTTATCAGGCAACTAATGCAGCGCAAACCAATGAAGGCCACGGCTTTGGCGCAAGCGGCATGGTTGACGAACTTTTTGGTGCCACCGTTGATTTTCGCTTCGCAGCAGATAACGGAAGTTACCTACGCGTTGGCGAGCTTGGCCCAAACTCCAGCGCAGAAGCACTCAACGCCCCTTACACTTTGCGTGAAGTGGTAACTAAGGCCCGCGCAGGCGGACAAAGCGCGCCCATAGGCATCAGTGGCAATAAGCGCAACCCTTAGGGGTTAGAGGTTAGGGGTTAGGGGCCGACACGCGCTCCATGCCGAGGATCGGTCTTTGTTTAAATCAAGACAGCGGCTAAGTTAGAAGTAATGTTGGTAGCGAAGCGATAGCCGAAGGTCTTCAATAAACCCGTTCTCAGTGTCTTGGTCTCTCCCGGCATACACATAGTATTTGCCAGATTTTACTCGCTTGGACAGCACCGCTTCATAGCGCTTACGGTTTGTTTTGTCGTCAAGCCTAACCCCATCTAACTTACCTTCTCCACCATTGTATAAATAATAAGTGCCAGACAGCATCAGAGAGGGGTCGATATGGTGCATTAAGGTAAACTGCATCGAGTAAAGGGGCCTTTGTTTGTACCTTTGATGGGTCAGCCTATAGTCATCGTTTTCTTTCGAAAAGATCACATCTGTTGTTACCATGGCATCGAATTTATCGCTCAGTCGAGTGTGGTAACCCAGCTGAAACCCGCCCGCAAAACGGTTCTTGCCAAAATTTATTGCTCGGTTGCTGTCATAGTCGCCTGTTGGCAGAATGACAAAGGTGCCTAACACCGCGTACCGGCCCTTCTCTTTATCTGCGAGCAACCAAGTAACCAACGCAGCCGCAGAATCAGTTACCCCCGTTTCCATATCCTGACTCGCTATAGAGCCGCCGGGATTAGCACGAGCAACGCTGGTATTAAGGTAAAACCCCGCCAACTTATTTTTGATCAGAAAGCTGCCAGCGTACTGCACACCCAAACTATGCAGCCCAACTTCTGCGCCTGTATTGAGCGACTCGCTGTTGTTATATTTTTCACCTACTTGCACAGAGTTGAGTTCAAAGCGAATTGAGGTCTTGCCTGGGGGTGGCGCTACAGCTTGCCCCGGAGGTATATCGATGGCGCGGGTGGATAACGGCATGAGGACTAAACAAAAAAGGTAAAACAATCGCATTGAAAAATTTGTCACTCAAGACCTCAAAAATATTACTCAGCAAAAATGAAGGCCGCTTCGAAAAAGAAGCACAGTGCTACTAACACCACGCAAATTGGGACCGCGGCTCAACCGCGGAAATTGCTTCTTTAACTGCGCCATCAGTAAACCTACAGAAACGCCATTTCATGGACAATGACCCAATTAAACGATTAACTATGTTCAAATTGAAGATAATTGGAATTAGACCACTATGGATACCATCACTGCCATGAAGGCGTTTGCTGCAGTCGCTCGGCACCGCTCTTTTACCAGAGGGGCAATGACACTGGGACTGAGCGTTAAAGTGACCAGCAAATACGTTGCGCAACTGGAAACCAAACTTCACGTGCAATTACTCACGCGCACAACACGCAAAGTAACGCTAACCGAAATGGGAACGGCCTATCTTGAGCGCTGTTTACCGCTGCTGGAACAGTTTGATGAACTAGAGAGCGCGGTCCAAGAAAAGCAGTCTGACCTTGCTGGCTTGATTCGCATCAACGCGCCAACTCCGTTCGGTATCGGCGCTATCGTCCCAGCGCTGGCGATCTTTCAGGCGGCCCACCCTAGAGTTGAGCTGGACCTACAGCTGATCGACCACCGCATTGATATCATAGAAGAAGGATTTGACCTGACCATCCGCTTTGGCGAACTGGAAAATTCCACACTGATGGCGCGTAAACTTGCACAAATGCCTCGTGTCATTTGCGCAGCGCCGGCGTACCTCGCAGGTTGCGGGACGCCCAATCACCCTGCCGAGTTATCTACACACAATTGTCTTTTGCAGGAATCTTTGCAGGACGTTAATCATTGGGCGTTTAATGAGGACGGCAAACCATTATCTGTGCGCGTAGAAGGCGCATTCCGCTCGAACTCACTCATTGCTGTAACGCGCATGGCAGCGGAAGGGTTGGGTGTGGCGAGGACAACGCTCTTCATTGCTCAACCGTACATCGACAGCGGACAACTCAAGGTCTTACTTGGTCAGTACGCTGAAGCGCCCCTTGATATACACGCAGTCTATCCGCAAACAAAACATCTCACCGTTCGTGTGCGCGCGTTGATCGACCATCTAGCGGCTACGTTATCGGACAACAACACGTTTTCTGCATCAATTAGCTAGTGTGGGAGACATCCTAAATCCGCTGTCGCAGACAAAGATACTGCCGTGGGATTGGCCTTAGCCAACCAGAATTCTCTGCATTTATCGCGCAAAATTTTCCATCAATCACACCCAACGCTAGAATTGAGGTCTCATTCGCCGCCCCAACCAAACTATTGCCGCAGGCCACCGACGACGACAAGCGTCGGTTGAAGCGTATTGATGGTGTTAGTTTCCATAGCAAAAGGATTTTTGTCGAGCACGATAAAATCAGCGAGCTTAACTTCCTTTCAGTTTGGGTTCAGCGCTTATGCCCGCCTTCACGCTCACTTCAGAGCGACATCAACAAGTCTTAGGGCGGCAGCGATTGCTAGGCCAGCGGCTTGATGCCAAGCTTTTGCAGCGCGTCACGCACCCCTTCCACCCGTGGCTGCATATCATCCAAAATGTGCGCTTGGGTTGGAATATAAAACAAATCCAGATCCAAACCTTTAAGCGCAATGTCTGCACAGGCTTCAGGCATGATCAATTCGAGTTCAGGCCAAGCGTCTGCAGGGTCTTTTAGTCGTCCAGAGATCAAGGGCGTGTACACCGCGCCGGGTATCAGCGCGTGAATACTTAAAGGCCCCTTCTCTAGCTCAATTGCCAACCATTCCAGCGCCCCGATGAGCGCATGTTTGCTGGCAGCATAATAAGGCACACGGTTCTTGCGAATGGCATTGGGCACGCTAAGCGAAGTTTCTGAGGTGGTGAACAGAATCTGCCCTTGCGCGCCAGCCTCATTCAATTTTTGTGTGTACGCATTGGCTAATTTTAGGCCTGAATAAAAATTGATTTCAAAAAGCCGATGAATAGCATCGTGATCAAGGTCAGGGTTGGTAATTTTGGTGCGGTGGCCAATGCCGGCATTTGAACAAACTAGAGCAAGTTCACCACACGCATCATATGCTTTGTCTACCAGCTCAGCTGCCGCGTTAGGCTCAGACAGATCACAGGCTATTTGTTCACCATTGCCGCTTATTGCGTCTATTGTTCTACTCAGCCCAGCTTCATCAATATCCGCGCAAATTACATAGGCGCCACGGGCAGCAAGAGCCACCGACAACGCTGCACCAATGCCGGAGGCTGCACCGGTAACTAAAACTGAACGGCCCGAATAATCAATCATAAGAGCTCGCCGCCCAAAACTGCTGGCGTCTCACAGTATGTGGTTAGTATGTATTGTTGATGATCTTTTACCCGCTTCGAAAGCACCTTTGCAACCCCCGGCAATTCAGAATTAGCCGCGAAGAATTTTAACATGCCCCTATTTTGCTTAGTCACCGGCATAATCTCTGGTGTCGTCGCCATGACGCACATACTCATCGTAGCCCAATAGATATCGGCTGCCGTCAGCGAATCTCCTACAAGATATCGCGAGCCACGTTCGGCCTGTCGGTTAAGGTACGTGTCGATCAGAGTGATTACCTCAGCAATTTTGGCTGGCGCAGCAGCGCTCGCTTCATCACTGTATCCGTATTTTCGGCCCAAAGGACCATCTGACAAGATCCTCATATTCCACAGCAAACCATCTTCTGCCAAGACAACGGCGCATAAACCAAACATCTCGACTCGATGTTCGTAATTTTCAGGAATCAGCGCCGGACTGCTTGGGCTGCCGATTTTTTCGGCGAGCGCAAGTTGTTCAGTCCAAACATTTCTTGGCCGCTCTTCATCGTGGAACATAGTTGGCAAGCCAGTCTGGCTTGTGAGTTGGTACAAACGTGCCTGTCGGTCCTCGCCTGTTTCTTTGTCGACACCCATTGATGGGTGCAGAGCCCTGATTATTGGAATGTCTTTTACGAAACAGACATTCTTCAGCGCTTCTGCGTATAACGCTTGGAGGCCGGGGATGAAAGTTATGCGTGTTCCTGTGGTCATCTGCGCAGCTTCGTTAAGAGATATAAAGTTTGGGCTGCCCGGCGTGTTTTCATTTGTCATTTTTTGTCTCCGTTTTGTCTCTGATAGGTATCTGATAGGTATCTGATAGGTATCTGGTAGGTTTCGACTCATCGTCGCTGTTAGCGCAGATCTTAGTTTGCATTCAACGTGAACCAGCAGCGACAAACGGTAAATTAGCCGCCTATTTCCCGTCACTTGTCCCACCACTTGTCTCGTCACTCGCACCGATACGGTAATAGCTTTAGATGTAACATTTTTCGTAGATTCCTATGTTCCTATGTAAATAGGTAAATAGGTAAATAGGTAAATAGATAAATAGATAGATAAATAGATACGAAGGTGCAACCTACGTTCCATCACCGCCCTTACCTACCCGCGCCCAGCACGTTGGCAAGTAACCACGGGGGTATTGGGGTGAGGCCGAGAAGCTAATATGAGTGCAGCGCTAAGCACTTGGATTTACAGCACCGGTCAAGTACCACAAAGCACTAAGTGAGCATGATTCGACTCAGCACTTTCTCCTTACTACTTTCTCCTTACTACTTTCTCCTTACTACTTTCTCCCTTCTCCCTTCGCCCTTCTACTTACTACTTACTACCTGCTCCTTGCTACGTCCTCCTAAAAAGAAGAACCACTCGCAGCTTAGTGCCATCACACGCTGGGCCTACCCAGCGCGAGTTAAGAAAAGCGGGTTTGAAATTCTTATCTTCCCTGTTTAGCTTTAGTTCCTGTCTACCATATCCTTCGCCAGCCGCGGCCAGGTCAACAGAAAGAACAGTGAACTCGCAACATATAATAGCGCCATGATAACCATCGCCGACTGTAAACTCTGGGCATAGACCTCACCGCAGACACTCTGCAAATTTTGGCTTATCTCTCCGATAACGCGCGGATGGCACTGGTTTCGAGTCAGTTCCTCTGCTGCAACGCCGAGTTCAGCCACGCCGTTGACGAAGAAAATATCCGAAATTGCACCAATAAAAAGAGGGCCAAATCCGTAACCGATCAGGTTAACGACGAACAGTAGTACTGCTGTCGCCGTGGCACGAACACGCATGCTCACAACGCCCTGGCCGATGGTGTATTGGGCTGCAAGATATCCGTACTTCACGAACCCAGCGATGATCAAGCCGATGGCGGCAAAGAGTAGATTCTGTGTCGTGAAGGCAAACACATAAAATGGGACCGACAAGGCCAAACCCGCGGCCGGCAGCCAAGCGATGGCACCCGGATGTTTTTTGTAAAGTTTGGTTGCAAGCCACCCCGTAGCAAACGTGCCGATGGCAGATGATAACGACACTGGTGCGTTGATCCAAATGGCTGCTTCACCAGCAGTGATTTCGTGAGCCCGCACAAGAAAAATTGACTGGAACGAGGAGATTCCGTAACCACAGAAAGCAGCGACTGTGGCGCCACCGGTCATTAGCCAGAAGGCGGGCTTCGTGGTCAGTTCGCCGATTGCCTCACGCAACGTAACTTGTTTTTTGGATTCCGTTCCAGCTGGATCTGTATATCCGCGCGGCGGTTCTTTGACCGTCAATTTGAAAACAATGGCAAGCAACAAGCCCGGCAGGCCCACGACAAAAAACGCAGTGCGCCAGTCGAACGCATCGGTCACCCAACCACCTATCAGGTTGGCGAACATGGTGCCGAGTGTTACACCCATGGCGTAGACGCCCAGCGCCTGGGATCTGTCACGCGGCGCATAATAGTCTGCGATCAACGAGTTGGCCGGCGGTGTACAGCCTGCCTCACCAATACCTACGCCGACGCGACACATCAACAGAATCCAGAACGCGCCGATAGTGACCGAGCCGACGGTGACTTCGGTTGCAAGCCCACATAGCGCTGTCATGAGAGACCATAGAGCAACGCATACGGACATAATCCAAACACGGTGAGCTTTATCGGCATACCGGGCCAGAGGAATACCCACAATCGTATAGAGAAGGGCAAAACCGAAACCGGTAAGAAGGCCGAATTGGGTATCGGAAATACCTAGCTCCGGCACAAGCTCAGGACCGACCACGGCGAGTAGGCCACGGTCGACAAAGTTCATAATATAGATAAGCGTTAGGGCTGAAAGCACATAGGTTCGGTAACGTTTAGTACCGTACCCCGTGATTTGATCAAGTGCTCCACCTTCTTTGGGAGGGGTTACTGCAGTCATTAATGGATCTCTTCAAAAGGGCTCAGCTGTTATCCATGGCATCTACTGAAAATGTTTCAGCTCGCGTTGCCTGGCGTATAAGGAAGGAGAATATACAAGCATCTCCCACCGCCAGCAACGCTCAAATAAATGGGCTTTAAGTAGGGTTAAAATGGGGTCAGCGTAAAAATTACAATCAGCTCTTACTTGGCTTCCATCCTCGCCTCATGCAGCACCCACTTAATCACACCAAAACTGAGCCGGACAGGTTTTAACTCTGGTCTTCGCCAACAATACTTCTCAGCTATATAATGAGTAGCCGAGTCGTTGCAAGACTAGTCACACCAGCAACAAGGGATGGCAGAAAACCACCGCGGCCAAACACAATCAAAATCACATTGGCGAACAAGGCCCAAGAATGCCTAAAAATGCGGTCAAGCCACTCAATGCCTTGTCTGCAATTTTCCACCATTCAAGCAGTAGGCGAAAAAAAACACCCTCGTTGTCTAGATCCTTTGTCGATTTCCTGCCTAGCCACACAACCACTATTTTGCATGGGTAATTTGGACAAAAATTTATTTGCGATTTCAAATTTAACGAACAGGAAAGTGCCACCAAAAGTTTAATATCACAAGCAGCACTTAAGTTTAATGTTAACGAGAAAACCCGCCCCATCCTGTATCGTCTCTACCCTCGTTTGTGATAGATCTCAACCGCTGTATCTGGGGTTGTGTAAATGCGCTTGGATCAAGAAAGTTCTCGGTCGAAAGCAAGCCAATGACCCAATTTTTATTCACACGGTGAATTTTTAGATCCACAGAATCACCCTTAAAAATTTGGTCCGCTACTTGACCAGAGGCCTGCTGCGAGCTCATGCCATCAAGCATCAAAAGCAGCACTTTTTTGGCAATACCCGCTGGTTTCTCTGCATCCCTCTTCGGCCTCCCGGGCGGCGATGACAAACTGATTAAAGCGCCTAAAGATTTGTCCTTAGCAATCGCTTACTGAATGGCCTTGCTTAACGTGTCTACAAGCACCTCGCTTAGTTCGTTTTTATCCTGCAGATCTTTAGAAACTTGAACCCAAACTTCTCCCGCACGCTGCCTTGTTACCGGGTCCAATGGGTTCTCTGACTCCCTATTTGTAGCGTCCATTCGCTCACCTAATACAAGGCCAACGTATTGCATATCTGCCAGCGACACAGAGCTTTCCTCATCGCTCATAGCAAAGTCTTCGTACTCAGTCATAGTTCATTACTCGCCAAAATGTTCAAGAGACGTTATAGAGAACCATTCGCTCGTCCACAATGAGCGGATCGGCAACCCCTGTCACCTTTTACCTTAGACTTTTCTACAGGCATAAAAAAGCCCACCGAAGTGGGCTATGGGGTACTTGCGTGGCGCCTAATAGATAGATTCTGTGGTGCAATTAGAACAATTATCCCAAAGAATGTTGAAGTAATTTGCGCCCGTTACATAGCCGCCAGAAGGAGGAGACCAACTCCAAAGGAATTGCTCGCCGCCAAGGTGTATTTCGCCTACGTCGATATTTCTAATATCAAAAGCGCGTTTGCCACCTGTGAGTGCAGAAGCCAGTTTTGAACAAGAAGATCGTTCGCAAGGTGTAACTTGGGAAGCTTTGATATTTCTTGCAGCTATAACACTGTCTATAAGCTGGACTGATATAGAGTCAGACCTAACATCCGCTCCATTTGTCCGTTCTGTGGTTACATTTACTTTGGACGTGTCAGGGATTGAAAAATTAAAAAGCCCGAAACTAATGGTTCTCGTGGCAATACTCACTTCAACTCGCGCTGCTTGACCTGTGTTAGCGTTGTGGACAGTAATTGGCTGAATGCCCAGAAGCCGTTGATATATTGACTTCTCTGCCTCAACTACTTCTAAAGCCCCAGCTCCGTGGACTGCAAATTGTGGAGTTGAAGAACAATAATTGCAGTTAGTTCTAAGCTCCGTTGCGGCAGCAGCAAACCCTGATGAAAACGTTAGGATAGCAAATAGGAGACTACGCATCAGTCGATACCCCCACTTCCGCCTGTATATCCTTTATTTGCGCAAGTAGGCTTTCAGCAGCCAGTATTGTCCCTTGCGAAAGCTCTGGATTTGACCTTAGAAAGCTCACGTCCACATCGGGATTTGCCCTTGGATCGCCTAATAACTTTGCTAACTGACTAATAGTACCCAGTATATAATGGCGTTGAAATTCCGCTTCTTCGTCTTCTGTACTTACTGATTTAGCCGCCGCAGGCAAGCCCAAAGAAAGCAGTTTCATTAAGGGGCCGGTCTTGCCTGACAATGCAGTGGCTCGGAGGTGCCAACCAATACCTTCGTAGTAATCGGCGCTTCGCTGCCCCATAAATAAGGCAGCAGCAGCATCACTGACTGCTAACTCTTCAAGCTCATCTATCGGAACGGAGGCATAGGGGTGTTCCCCTCGCTCTCTAACGCGCTTACATGCAGTACCCAACAGCCCGTAGTCATCCTCAATAAATTCAGAACAAACCTCGTCTACTACTGGGTTAAATGGGACAACATGGAGTCGGTTATAAGCTTCAATTTCTGCGTCTGTAAATTTGGCAGAAGCAAAAATCAGCATGGGGTCGTATTCCACGCCCAGCCGCTTTTTGATATTTGCAAAAACATCAGCAAGCTCCGCATGGGTTAACTCACGCTGATTGCTGGGTTCCGCTGTCGCGTTCAAAGGTTGCTCCACAAAAGCAATCTCATTCTTGATTTCAGTCACCTGAATAGGTACCTGATTTGGTGCCTGCTGGGCCAGCCCTGCTTGCTCTGGCTTTCCTTCGTATTGGTAGGCGACCATTGCAGCCGCAGTAACGGCTACAGTTAGGGTGTACTTTAAGTACTGGTTCATATGTATTTCCTATCGGTTTTTCATAAGTCCCCAGCAGACCAAGCGCAGTACAGCGGCGCAGTATTGCGGATGGCTTTGCTGACTAACCAATTCATACTCCTGCAAGACGTAGGTTTATTGGCTTATGGATGAACGGTAGGAAAACACCTACTGGGCGGCCAGCCAAAAAGTATGCTTTCGGTTTATAGATTTTGTTGGTGCGGGGCGCTAACGAGAGACAGGTGTTGAAACACACAGCACCGCATACAGCAAAATTCGGCCTGGTAAATAGGATAGAAACCGAACTTTAGATGAGAGCAACCTACTTCTAGCCAAGGGAAGAGATATACAAACACGTAGGCCTTTTCCATTACCCGGACTTTTATTCCTGCCATATAGCAGTAACATAGTGGATAGATTAAGCATTAACTCATCTGTAAATAAGCTTCTGGTGCTTGGATATGGCAAAAAGACTGAATTGGGAAAAAGCGAATTCTCAGGCGAAAACAGCAGCGGCAGCCGAAGGAGAACACGCGACTATCTCTGGTGCGCCCGAAATGGCAAGTATCTTTGGTCGCAAAGAGTCATTAAAGAAACCTTCTGATACAAAAAAAGAAAGCGCAAAGAGGGTATTGTTATCTGCCCTGAGTGCGGTACAAAACTTAAAACACTTGGGACGTCAACAAATCACTCAAAGGCGGCGTTAAGGCAACACACCAAGAAATCTTCAAAGCGTTGATAAAGCACGAAGAAATTCAGCTGCGACCTAAAATAAGTAAACTGAGAAAGAAAAAAGCCAAAAACCTAACACTTGTTAGGAAATAGGGCTTACAACTTCAAAACCTCTCAAAATGTACGAGCTTGCTTATCTGTGGAGGCTACTGGCTTAGTCATTTACCCCGCCTCTAACACTTCATTCAGATATGTTTGGTTTGATTCGCTATAAAAGACTATCAGAGTGGTATGTTTCCCCTGTGTTTACTTAAGATAAAGAGAGGAAAGCGAGGAAAAAATTATATTCCTCAAGGCCTTGAAAAATATAAGAAAAATGGTCGGGCTCCCTCGCGAAGCGGGACGCTAATCCACTGGATCAGCGGTGGCTTAACTGCACGAATAGATAACCAATCAGCGCACGCAATACGTGGTCGCCACTGAAGATATTCCAGCTGGGAAGGTGATCCAAATAGAAAAGTGGTCGGGTTCCCTCGCTAGGCGAGGGCGGCAAGATTTAACTGGCCGTCAAACGGCTGCGCCACGTGGTCGCCTCTGAAGATATTCCAGCTGGGAGGGTGATCTAAATAGAAAAGTGGTAGCGGCGTTTTTTGCCGCAGACGGCAGACACG
>Ga0115004_10000960_pt1 | contig 22941 bp, 19 predicted proteins | sample ArcticOcean_MG_C_10_FD_88737 | JGI IMG/M metagenome (GOLD analysis project Ga0115004, IMG submission 88737) | Marine microbial communities from western Arctic Ocean - ArcticOcean_MG_CB11_90 | ecosystem: Environmental > Aquatic > Marine > Oceanic | place: Arctic Ocean: Canada Basin | collected... | reverse complement strand
TGATGCTCCTTGATTAACTCCTCTAGTCACTGGTGCTTTCGCAAGCACTTTAGCACGTACCAGCGGGTACGTCAGAAACGTCGCCACGGCTTTGGAAAGGGCGCCCAACACGAACGCGTCGCCGACGCTCAGTTCCTTCGGCGCGCGGTTCCCTTTTCCTTTTTTTGTTTGGGAAAGAAAAGTGTCAGTCCCGAGTGGCACCAAGTAGCCTGTGTATCGCGATGTATTGGACGATGGCCTGGTCAACAGTCACCGGCCATCGGTCTGAACAGACACCAGCGTTAGAGATAAAACAGTGCGTTTGTGCCGTGCGTAGTAGTTGCCAGTACGCCGTAAATGTTACGGCCGTGGTGTACTCGACCAGGGGCGGCAGAAACAGTGTGTGTCGGATTTGGGAAACGCGCAAGGCCTTACCTTTTCGCGCGCTTCGCTTTTGGAGCCCGAGCAGCACCCTCCGTTTACTCTGTTCGAACACCGTGTACTGGATCGCGGGGTTTATTGTTAACAAAAGAGACGCGCCTAATCCACGGTACAGCTTTTTCCACTGTTTCAGGGAATCCAAGACGTAACTCATGTCACCGGTGAATCGGGTGCGTGATTCGCAATTCGCGGATTTCGTTTTGGTCGACGATTTCGTTTTCGACGTTAGTTCATCGTCGTCGTCGTCGTCGTCGATGTCGTCGATGCCTCGAATTTGCCGCTGCGTGCTGAGCGTGTCCAGGGGCTCGGTGACAAGCACGTTGATGCACCCCGCGAGCGCGGCGATTGCTAAGTTCGCGGCGACGCCTATTTTCTTGTCGCTCCTTTTCTCCACGCCAGCGCGCATCGTCGAAAACGCGAGGAAAAAAAGAAACGAGCTCGCCATGGAGTGCGCGCCTTTCGCCCCGACCCCCGCGAACAACGCACCGTACCCCTCGTTTGCCACCAGCTCGCGGAACACCTCCGTCATGGTTTTGCGTCGCGCGCCGCTAGTTCCATCACCCACGCTGGCTTGTATCCGCGTCTTGATCGTGTCCACCGGGTAAAACGCAACGGCGCCCGCGAAACCGCCGATGGCGCCCGCGACCGCTTCGACCAACACTTTTTCGGACGCCGAAAGAGCGTGGAGCTTGGCCATGGTACGAACGCACCGTCCGCGCGTGCGGTACGCACCGTCCGCGCTTTGTCCGCGGGAAAACCGCGGTGGGAACGCGCGGTGACCGGGTGCGCGAGGCCTGGGACGCGCACGCGGACTGGCTTTGGAAGCGACGCGATCGGTTGTTACCTTTTCCGAGACTCGGGCTTGGCTGACGAGGATGAGATTGCGAAAAAGTGGTACAAAGAAAAGCGCCGGAGCAAACACCTCACAACCGATAAGTTATCATGCTTGTTACTAATTATCACACAGATACATACTCGCCTCCTCTTCTCTGCTCCTTGCCTCGCTGTCTTACAGCAGCAGTTCCGCAACTTGCACGGCGTTCAGCGCGGCGCCTTTTTTGATTTGGTCGCCGCACACGAACAGCTCCAGCCCGAAGTTCCCTTGCTGCGAGATGTCGCGCCTGAATGTAAAAAAATAAATGTCAGTCTTGTATGGGCAATCAGTCGGCGGAACGTGGTGAGTGGGAAAGACTCACCTGATGCGCCCGACGAACACGTCGTCCTGGTCCGAGGCGTCCAGGGGGGTGGGGAACTTGTTGTTCTTCCTGTCGTCGATGATGGATACGCCAGGGGCTTTGCGTAGAAGCTCACGCGCGTCGTCTTCCGAAAGTTCGTTCTCCAGCTGCAGGTTGATGCTCTCGGCGTGCGCGCGCATCACGGGCACCCTGATGCACGTCGCCGCGATGTGCACCTTTTCCGTGCCCCAGATCTTCGCCGTTTCCTTGACCATCTTCATCTCCTCTTCGTTGTACCCGTTGTCCGTCATCGGGGCGTTGTGCGAAAAAAGGTTAAACGCGTATTGCCAGCTGAAAATCTCCATGGTCACGGGGTCTCCGTTCAACACGTCCCGCGTTTGCTGCGATTGTGGAAAACAAGTGTCAGTCTTGTGTTGGAAAACAGGCAGGCGGATTTGGGAAATGCATGCCGTACCTGCTCCAGCTCCGCCATGGCGAGCGCGCCGGCGCCTGACGCGGCTTGGTACGTGCTGGCGATCATCCGCTTCACCCCCACCGCGCGGTGAATCGGGGTCACCGCCATCAGCGCGATGATCGTACTGCAGTTGGGGTTGGCGATGATGCCCCCTTTCTTTGTTCCGCCTTTCCACTTGTACTCCGCCATGGCTTCCGGGTTCACTTCAGGAATCACGAGGGGGACGTCCGGGTCCATGCGGAACGCGGAGGAGTTGTCCACGACGAAGCACCCTTTTTTAGCCGCGAGGGGGGCGAACTTCTTGGAGATGCTCCCTCCCGCGGAGAACAGCGCGATATCCACGCCGTCGAAACTCGCCTCGGTGAGCTCCTCGATCACGTAACTCTCGCCGTCGAAATCAACACTCTTGCCCGCCGATCGCGCGCTCGCCAGCATCTTCATCTCACTGTACGGGAAGTTGCGCTCCACGAGAACCTGGGATGAACGGGTTGGATGGGTAAGGGGAGTCGTACCGCGAGATACGCGGTTAGTTAGTGGCAAGTTTTGACTTTTTGCCCATCCAATTTATAACACCGATTGCTCGATCGGTCGGGGGTACTCGTGCCAAAACTAAACCCTGTAACCGCGTTTTGCGTGCGAAAACCGGAACACGCACCCTCATGAACTCCGTGCCGACGGCTCCGGAGATGCCCGCGATCGCCACCTTGGGGCCGTCCGGGGTCTTCCCCGCGCGCGTGGTCATCGCACCGGAGTTTGGGCGGCGGGTAACCATGGCGTTTCGGCAGTTAAGCCTGGCTCTTGAGTTGGGGGCGGCGTACGACGCGCGCGCGCCCGCGAGGACGTTGGGAGCCATCAGACTCTGCATCGGAAAGGGTGATGACGTCGGGGGGGGGGACGGTGTTCTCCACGCGCGGTGGTAAGTGACGGACGGTTGGAGGAGAAGAAACAAACCCCGATCGCGCGAACGCGTTTTTGCAGATTTTTCTCGAGTCGCTTCCAAGGTCGAGACGCGAGAACCCCCATTAGACCGTCAATTTGTCGAAAAATCACCGTATGGGCATTTAGTCTTTGACCGGTCTCATCTTGGGAATTCGTCGTGCTGCCAAGGGCCTCGCCAGAGAGAGCAGCGCGGCCCCCCGGGGTGTCAGTGTCCGCAGGTCACAGGTCGCACACGAACTGTACCGTTTGTTCCGCGAGACGGTACGTCTTGATCTGTGAAACCCAAAGGGCACTTCGCACCGCGCGCCAACCCGGATTCGCGTTCGCACAGCGCATCCATCATTCCCTAACCCGCGTCCTCTTTTGATCGTTCGACGCAGGCACTAAGACGGAACGGGTGTGGCGCGGAGAGACGTGAATTCGAGACGAACAGGTGAGTCCTCACCATAGATACGCATCACGAATACGTTCGATCCAGGTTTCTTCGCCTTCACCGCGTTCGACGAGCGCTACGAAGCTCCCGGGTTCGATCGGGGACGCGCGCGGAAGGAACGCTTCCACTCGAGATCCGACGGGAGTGCGTGCAATCTTTGCGAGGTCGAAATTCTTGAACCAGTCCTTTCCGTAAAGACCCCCCCCGGGGCTTCGCAACCGCGAGCACCTTTGCAGGGCATCTCAAGCTACTACCACGCGTACCCCTGGAAAATAACACATCGCCGTGCCGTGGATTCCCGACTCCGCGACTAACCTCGGACTCTTTTCGCCTCAACAGACCGATTTGTTTTTTGATCGCACACACAAACCGAAATCGTAAACCATGCCGCTCCGCCTGGACATCAAGCGCAAGCTCGTGCAGCGCTCGGACCGCGTGAAGGGCGTTGAGCTGCACCCCACGGAACCTTGGATCCTTGCTAACTTGTACTCCGGGAACGTGTACATCTGGAACCACGCCACGAACTCGCTTGTGAAGTCGTTCGAAGTCACCGAGCTCCCCGTCAGGACTGCGAAGTGGTAAGTATTTCCCACCCACCACATTCCGCCGACTGAATGCCCATACGGGACTGACATTTCCATTTTTACAATCAGGGTCGCGCGGAAGCAATGGATTGTGTGCGGTAGCGACGACATGTTCGTTCGTGTGTACAACTACAACACCACCGAACTAGTCAAGGCGTTCGAGGCGCACTCGGATTACATCCGTTGCGTCTCCGTGCACCCCACGCAGCCGTACGTACTGACGTCGAGCGACGACATGCTTATTAAGCTGTGGGACTGGGACAAAGCGTGGACCTGCGTTTCGGTGTTTGAAGGGCACTCGCACTACGTCATGCAGTGCTCGTTCAACCCGAAGGACACGAACACGTTCGCGTCTGCGTCCTTGGATCGCACGGTCAAGGTGTGGAGCATAGGGTCGCCCACTCCGAACTTCACCCTGGAAGGCCACGAGAAGGGCGTGAACTGCGTGGAGTACTTCGCGGGTGGGGACCGGCCGTACCTCATCTCCGGCGCGGATGACAAGCTTGTGAAGATTTGGGATTACCAAACCAAGACGTGCGTGCAGACCTTGGAGGGACACGCGCACAACGTCAGCGCGGTTTGTTTCCACCCCGAGTTGCCTGTTATAATCACCGGCAGCGAGGACGGGACGTTGCGGATCTGGCACAGCACCACGTACCGTTTGGAGAACACGCTGAATTACGGCTTGGAGCGGGTGTGGGCGATTGGCGTGATGAAGGGCTCCAACGCGGTGAGCGTTGGGTACGACGAAGGGACGGTTATGTTCAAAATCGGCCGGGAAGACCCGGTCGCGTCAATGGACGGCAGCGGGAAGATCATCTGGAGCAAACACAACGACGTGCAGACGGTTAACGTGAAGAGCTTACCCGCGGATTTCGAAATCGTGGACGGCGAACGCCTGCCCCTGGCGGTGAAAGACCTAGGGTCGTGCGACCTGTACCCGCAGTCCCTGTCGCACGGCCCGAACGGCCGGTTCGTCACCGTGTGCGGCGACAACGAGTACATCATCTACACCGCCCTGGCGTGGCGCAACAAAAGCTTCGGCGCGGCGCTTGATTTCGGGTGGTCAAACGACTCGAACGAGTTCGCCGTGCGCGAGTCGCCTTCGAAAATAAAAGTCTACAACCAGTTCAAGGAGAAGCACGCGTTCCGACCGCACTTCAGCGCGGAGGGTCTGTACGGCGGGGTTTTGCTCGGGTTGCGAAGCACGGATTTCATCTGTTTCTACGACTGGGAGACGTCAAGAGTGATTCGGCGCATCGACGTCGCGGTGAAGGACGTGTGGTGGAGCGACAGCGGCGACCTCGTCGCCATCGCAAGCGACTCGAGTTTTTACATCTTGCGGTACGACCCCGAAGCCACCGCCGCGGCGTTCGCGGCGGGCGAAGTGGATGAAGGCGAAGGCGTGGAGGACGCGTTCGAGTTGCTACACGAGGTGGGCGAACAAGTAAGGACCGGGGTGTGGGTGGGGGATTGTTTCATTTACAACAACGCGGATTGGCGGTTGAACTACTGCGTGGGCGGCGAGGTGACGACGATTTTTCACTTGGACCGGCCGATGTACCTGTTGGGTTACCTCGCGGCGCAAAACCGAGTGTACCTCATCGACAAGCAGTTCGGGGTGGTGTCCTACACCCTGCTACTCTCACTGATCGAGTACAAAACCCTGGTTTTGAGGGGCGAGATGGACGCGGCGGAAACGTTAATGGCCACGATTCCGAAGGACCAGTACAACAGCGTGGCGAAGTTCCTGGAGGCGAGGGGGCAAGTCGCGGAGGCGCTTAAAATCGCGACGGATCCGGATTACAAATTCGACCTTGCCGTGCAGCTCGGCGAGCTGAACATCGCGCGGCAAATCGTGGAGCACGAGGACATGGCGGCTGGGGACGAGAAGTGGAAACAACTCGGGGAGCTCGCTATGTCTGGCGGTGACATCGACTTGGCGAGCGCTTGCTTGGCTAAAAGTGGGGACCTGTCCGGGCAGCTGCTGCTGTGCTCGGCGGTTTCCTCGCCCGACGCGCTCGCTGCGCTCGCCTCGAGTGCGACGGAGAAAGGCAAGAACAACGTCGCGTTCGCGGCGCTTTTTCTGCTCGGTGACGTCGACGCGTGTATCGATTTGCTGTGCACAACGAACCGAGTTCCGGAAGCGGCGTTCATGGCGCGTACGTACGCCCCGTCCCGGGTGTCGGAAGGTACGTGAATAATTTCCCAAATCCGACACACACTGTTTGCCAATTGTCCGCCCGTAATTACTGTTTACTACATACATCACAATCACGACTGTTTTACCGAAGCTGGTGACTGTTCAGACCGATTACGGTGACTGTTGTCAAGGCCATCATCCAATACATCGCGATATACATGGCACTTGGTGCCACTCAAGACTGACACGGCTCGTTTTACCTATCGCAAGTCGTGGGGCTTTGGAAAAACGACCTCGCGAGGGTGAACAAAAAAGCCGCCGAGGCGCTGGCGGATCCCGCCGAGTACAAAAACCTGTTCCCCGATTTCGACGACGCGCTTCGTCGCGAAGTCGCGGCGCGCGAGTCCGCCTCGGTGCCGAGACAACCCGCGAGCGCGTTCGCGTCGATGGGTGCCTCAAACGTCGTTGCTGCTGAGACAAACCTGCCCAACCTCGTCGAGGACGTCGCCGCGATGAGGGTGGCGGATGATGATGATGAGGAACCCGTCGAGGCCGAAGAAGAAGTCGAGTTCGAAGACCCGCCGGTTGAGGAAACGGACGAACCGGTTTTCGCGAACCCCGACCCGGATGCGACGGTCCAAACGCGCGACACCGAGCCGGAGTCGGAGCCGATGTTTGAAGAGCCCGAGCCTGAGTCTCTTGAGGAACCCGCGCCTGAGCCTACGCCCACGCCCGAGCCCGAGCCCGAGCCTACGCCCGAGCCGGAGCCGGTCGTGGAAACGCCCGTCGCGGAGGAGCCTGCAGCGGAGGGAGGCGAGGATGACGATTGGGGCCTGCAATGAACGAGTTGTAAGGCACATCTCATCGATCAAATATCGTCTTTCATCGCGTTTCTTCCGTTCAACTTTCCGGTTTCGAATTTCATTTTCACCGAAAAGTAGGCCGCGGGTGTTAAAACACAACGGAAAACCCTGCACCTGTCGCCATCGCGATCGGCGCCGAGTCGCCGCAGCCGTGGCGCAGAGGTGGAACGTTTTTACCGCAGAGTCACGAAACACGCGAACGAAGCTTCCGGAGCGCGTGGAATCGCCCGACTTCGTGTATCGCCCGTGTTGCGCAACCAGCGTGCGTTGACAAATCCATCCCCGCGGCGCTCTCGTTATCGTAACGAGTTTATTCCATCGTCGCGAAGCAGACGGCTGGTGGTGCCCGCGTTACGTGACCCCCCGGACACTCCAGCCAACCACCATGTTCGGCACGTGGTTCGGCGGCGAGGAGAAAGACCCGGCTGTCGCGGTTCCCTCGAACGGCGCCGTTTTCCACGAGTACCCGCACCCCCCGGACTGGCGGCAAACCGTCGATGCGCTTGTCGCGCGTTTCGGTAAGAACGGCGAGGAGATTCCGGCTGAGATGTGTCCGTGCGGCAACCGGCCCGCCACGGCGCGGCGGTTCTTAGTAGCGCGGAAGTACAAAATCGACGACGCGGAGAAGATGATTCGCGACGCGATCGCTTGGCGCACAACCGTGAATGTGGGTGAGACAAGCGGGGTGGACGACGTGTTGCAGAAGAAACCGCGGTGGGACCTGCTGCGCGAAAACCGCGCCATCATCCCGGCGTCGCCGTTCCACGGGTACACCAAGCAGGGGTACCCGGTGTACATGCTGCGCCTTGGGAAGGGCGACGGCGCCCTGGCTGCTTCTTCTTTAGAGGAGTGCCACGTGTACTGCTCAATTATCCGAGGGGAACACCTTGTACAGGTCGTCGTGCCGGAGGCGCAAGCGCGGCACCTCGCAAACGGGGGCAAGAAAGGAATGGACCAAAGGGCGCGCGCGGCGGCGCTTGAAGCTGGCGAGCCTGTGAGTGACCCTCCTGATGACTCTGAATACGTGGAGAACGACGAACACGACATTCTGGACAAACAAGTCGTAATCGTGGACCTGGAAGGTCTTGGCATGAGCGCGCTGCGGTGTTTGTACGTGTTCAAGGTGATCAACTCGGTGGCTTCGTACAACTACCCCGAGCTCTCCAAAGGCATTTACATCCTGAATTCGCCCTCCGTGTTCGATTACCTGTGGTCCGCGGTGAAACCACTGCTGGCGCAGCACACGCAGTCCAAAATCAGGATATTCCAAAACGGCCCGGAACAGTACAAAGCGCTGCAAAAGCTTTTCAAGGACGGGTACGTATTGGGCCTTTCCCAAATCTCAACACTGTTTGCCAACACAAGACTGACCTGACACTTTTCGTTCACAATCACAGCGATATTCCGGATTACCTAACCCCCAAAGTGGACGGAGAACCGCAAAAGGGCAAACCCGGAAGCGTGACGTCGGTGGAGGACCCTGCGTTTCGGCCGGAAGGTGTCAAGGCGATGGACGACTGGATCGAGGGCTTGTCCCAAGCGGGGGATAAAAAGTGTCCTTTTCCGTGAAAGGGTCGAAGAGGATGTCACACCAAATCGATTGATGTTCACTGTTACTGTTATGAAGAAAAATTATTACCTCTAAAACTACATACGCGTACCTACTTCCTCGCCCGCATCAACCGGGCCGCGCGTTTGCTCATGAGCAACTCGTCTTCCAGCTCGGTTACGCATTTTTTTAACCGCGCAATCTCGTCAGAAGCGGAACCGGACGTGTCGTCGGACGACGCTTCCGCTTCTTCTGTTACGTCCCCCGAGCCCGCGGTTGCGGACGAATCGAATTCAGCTTCCGACGACGATACCGCGCGCCCGTCCTCGCCGTCGTCTACCCACAAATCGTCCATCGCCCCCGAAACGCTTTTCCCAACTTCTTCAGAGCTCAAACCCCGCAACGGCCGGCCGCAAAGCGTCATGCCCAGGGTTTCCAAAACGAAGTGCAGCCGGGGAGGGTCGAACAAGTACCAGTACGCCACGAGCGCTTCCAGCGCGCTCGCTTCTTTGTGCGCCGCGGTTTTGTGTCCGCTTCTGCTTTCGTGTCCGAAGTCTTTTCCCCATTTTAAAACCGCGAGTTCTTCAAGTGACAGGACATCGCCGTCTATTAGACGCATCAAGTGCCCGTGCATCGCGATTGAGGTGCACCACCCCTGTTTCGTGGCTTCCATCGGGCGCAGGGCGACGTTTTTGGTACCAGCCTGATTGTAAAAAAAATAAAAGAAAGTGTCAGTCTTGTATGCGCAAACAGGGAGGCGGAAAGTGGTGATTGGGAAAGTTCCTACCTTCGCGTTTTCGGTGGCTTTCCTCAACATCATGTGCTGCCGCGCGTACACCTCCCACACCGCGTCGCCGAGGTAGGTGAACGCCAGGGCCACGGCGGGGCCGCGGTCTATTAACTCAGCAGGAAGGGACGCGAACCCGTCGTCGACGCTGGCGACGCGTTTGAGCTTGTCCTCCAAACACGAAACGCTGCTGCGTGCCGAGGAAAGCCTGCCGGACTTGGCGGGTGGTTTCTTCGACGATTTGCTGCCCGCGACCGGGGAGAAAACGAAGGAGCTTATGTTTCGCGCGCCGATGGTTTTTTTCGGCACCGAGATCCCACCCAACAACCGGCTTGACAGCGCGGGCGGCATCGGCACCGCGTGCGTCGTCGCCATCCCCGCACCGCGCGCGCGCGTGTGGCGAGACGAACACGATGAGATTGAACAAACGAGGACTTTTTTGGTTGGACCGAAAAAAGTGTAGTCGTCGTTGAATCTTTGAATGTGGTCAGAGCGTGTCGCGCGGGAAGGGAAGTCGACATGGCTCCCGACGGCACGGACGTCGCCGTGGCGATGGACGTCGAGGACAGTAAGGTCGCGGTGAAGCGCGTGGTGCTGGACAGCGGCACGTCAATCAGCGTGAAGCCTTTGTACGGCGTGAAAGGTACGCGCGTCCGCGTTTTGATCGCACCACCAACGTGCGCTGATTAACCCTATTACGATGAGGCCCGCACGTCCGTCCCCGCACGTCGCTGACCTTTTTCCGTCCACCCGCCTCCTCTTTCACCCCGGCCCGCACCGCAAACGTCCAGGCGAGGACCCTTTGTGTTACCTGCTCTCGATGGACGGCCGGTTGATCCTTCTTGATTGCGGATGGGACGACCGCATGGCGGTGGATTCGTTGGGCCCGCTCGCGGAGATTGCGCATAAAATCGACGCCGTGTTGATTAGCCACCCTGATACCGCGCACCTCGGCGCGCTTCCGTACGCCTTCGGCACCCTTGGGATGCGGTGCAAGGTATACGCCACGCTTCCCGTGCACAAGATGGGCATGATGTTCATGTATGACCACTTCTTGTCTCGCCGAACAGAGCAAGATTTCGCGTTGTTTTCCTTGGACGACGTGGACAAGGCGTTCGGGGCGTTCGTCCCCGTGCGGTACACGCAGCACTCGAACTTGGACTTTTCGGGAAGCTTGGGGGACGGCGCGGAGATGGAGATTACTGAGGAGGGGGTAAAAAAAATAACCTCTGGGAATCGAACCAGCGCCATCACGGTCACCGCGTACGCCGCCGGGCACACCCTGGGCGGAGCGGTGTGGAAAATCCACAAAGACGCCGAGGACGTGGTGTACGCGGTTGACTACAACCACCGAAGGGAGAAACACTTGAACGGCACGGTGCTGGATAGCATCAACCGGCCCAGCTTACTCATCACGGATGCGTTTAATGCGCAGGGGGTGCCTCATTTGAAATCACGAGACGACGACTTGATGAAGGCAATTTTATCCGCGGTGCGCCGGGACGGGAACGTATTGGTTCCGATCGATCCAGCGGGGCGAGTTTTAGGTACGTATTTCCCATTTACCACATTCCGTCGACTGATTGCCCATACGGGACTGACACTTTCTTTCATTTATCAAAGAGCTGCTACTTCTTCTTGAAGAGCGCTGGGCGAAACAGCAACTCGGGGCGTACCAGCTCGTCTTACTAACCACGGTCGCGTACAACACCCTGGAGTTCGCCAGGTCGCATTTGGAGTGGATGGGCGAAAACGTGGGCAGGAACTTCGACACCGGACGTTTAAACGCCTTCAACACGCGGTACCTCACGCTGTGTCACAGCGTGGAGGAGCTGAATGCCCTGCGGCCGGGCCCAAAAGTGGTGCTTGCGAGTTTTGGGTCCCTGGAGTGCGGCTACGCGCGGCTCCTGTTCACCAAGTGGGCGGAGGACCCGAAGAACCTCATCGTCCTGACGGACCGCGGCGCGCCCGGGAGCTTGAGCCGGCGCGTGCGGGTGGAGTCGGAAAAGCCGCCCGGCGCGCGACAAACGCTGGACGTGAGTTTGTCAAGAAGAGTGCCTCTTATCGGCGAGGAGCTTGATGAGTGGCGAGCGAAGCGGAGGGACGAACGGGTGGCGAAGCAACAGCAGGCGGAGGCTACGACGAAAAAGACGCAGGAGGGACATTTGGAGTTGGAAGAAGAAGCGGCAGAAGCGATACAAACTGAACCTACCGGGATGGAGATTGACGCGATACCCGCCGCCGCGGCCGCAACCGAGACCCCCGCCGCGGCCGCCGCCGCGGAGTCCCTGTTGGGGGTTGCGCAGATTTCCGGGTCCAACACACGAGCGAAATCGCTGCGACGCGGGCGGTGCCTGGTGGACGGCTTCACCCCCGCACCCGGCGCGGCCGCGCCCATGTTCCCGGATGAAACCTGGAACCCGGCGGTTGACGATTTTGGGGAGGAAGTGGACGTTTCGGTTTTCGCGCGCGCCGTGTCGGAATCGCAGCGCGCCGAACACGACGGCAAAGCGGACGCCGCGATCGCGCAGGCGGAAGGTGCTACGAAAACGTTCGTTGACGCAGAGAATGCGCTTCGGAAACGAGAAGCGCCGTTGAAAAAAAGTATTCCACCGCCAGCGCCTCCCCCGATGCCGGAAGAGGCCCCCGACAAAATGGTCTGCGAGGATTTGAAAATCATTTTAAGAGCGGCGGTGCACGCGTGCGACTATGAAGGAAGGGCGGACGGCCGGTCCGTGCGGACGCTGCTGCAGCGAGTGGAACCTCGCAGGGTGGTTTTGGTGCACGGCACCGAACACAACACCGCGTACTTACACAAGTCGCTCGCGCAGGCCTTGGGGCCGCACGTCCGCATTGACTCCCCCGACGTGGGCGAAACAATCGAGTGCACCAGCGACGTCGCGACGTACGGGTTGGAGCTTTCCCAGGACTTGATTCAGAAAACCCGGCTTCGCGAGTGCGCTGGGTACCAAGTGGGGTGGGTGGACGGTGTGGTTGTTTTTCGCGAAAACGCAAACGGCGAGTCCGTGCCGGTGTTAACCGCGCCTACGGAGGAAACAGTCGGGCTGCTCGGGGACGGAGGGTTTAGAGGGGGTAGCGGACGCGACGACGACGACGAAAACACAAACGAAAACGACGAAAAAGCACACAAAGCCCCAACCACGCCTTCGCGCCGGGAAACCGCGGCGAGCGCCGGGACGCTTGTTTCCATGGCCACCACCGCGTCTGTTCAGCGACGAGAAAGCGCGTTTGTTGGGGACTTGAAACTGACCGACTTTAAGATCGTGTTAGCGAGCCACGGCATCGGCGCGGAGTTCAAAGGCGGCGCGCTTGTGTGCCTGGGCGGCGCGGTTTGCGTGCGGAAAAGTTTTGACTCTGAAAACTTAACAGTCGAAGGCGCGCTGAGCGACGACTTTTACAAAGTGCGAAGCATTCTGTACCAGGCGTACCAGATTTAATATGAAACACAGCCGTTTCGGAACGGCCTTGGTTCGATCCCGAGACGGACCTAACTGGGTATTTTCGCCCTTGAAGCACCGGACCTACTGCTACTGCTTTCCTGGTTCTAACCCCGCTATTTCCGTCTCCGCTTCCTTTAGTAGTCGCGCCAAGACCTCGACCCGATCGCGCGTTTTAGAAACGTCGCTTTTCGCTTTTTCCAACCTCGCGGTCACCAACTCGTACTCCAAGTCTCCCCTCCACGTTTTCTCCGCCTGGTCCGCCAGATTCTGAAAATTCCCGTGGATCTCAACCAAATGCTTGAACGTCTGTTTCGCAATCGCGTCGCCGTGCACCGCGTCTTTGTACAAAACCGTGTCCACCAAGGCGTACGCGCGCTTTAAGCTCGCCGAAGCACTCGCGATAGCGATTTCCACGGTCTTATTTTCACCTTTTATCCGCCGCGTCTCGCGAAGTTGTTTCTCGTTCGCCGTGACAAACTCGAAGATGCGACGCGAGATGTTGTTTTTTATGGCATGCGGTACGTCTGTTACATCCTCACCGGTATTCTCACATTGGATATCCCGCCCGGGAACACCCTTTTGGTCCCACAACGCTTGGAGCATAAACAAACACGCGGCGCGCGCTTTTTCTTCGTCAGGCGCGAGAAAATCGCGGAACGAAAATTCGTGCTCCCCGAACCCACCGTCGTGGGAATTCGCCAGCGCGTTGAACCGCGTGGCGATGTGTGTGGTGACACGAACCAGGTTGACAACCGAGTTTTCTTCTGGAAGCGTCGTCGTCGGTACGGGCGAGGACGACGACGCGTCTTCTTCACATGGCAGGTCGAGCACCCAAAGGAAGGACGCGCACATCGTGGCCAGCGCGTTTGCGTTTAACACATCTTGCATGGAGCGCACGTTTTCGGGAAACGAACACCCGACTCGTTGCAGCGCCAACAACAACAACTTGTCCGAATCTTCCATCGCGCGGGTACGAATGGCGGGTCACGCGTACGTACGTCGTACACGGCGCGACGCGAAGAAAGGACTCGCGTACCTGGCCTTCGGGCCGGAACACCCGGCCGAGTGCGGCGAGGAGTGATGAGAGATTTTCACAATTTTTGACAAACGAAAACCGACACGAAGCGTCTTCAAATCTGCTGCGGCTTTTCCTACAGTACAACCTAAAACGGCGCCTCCGCTGTGCGCCGCGCGCCCCTGGTTTTTTCCGGCGAGCTTTTCCCTCGTTTCGGAATCGTGGCCAGTGTTCCGCCTTTTGCGGCGGTTGGCAACTCACCGAGTTCAGCGCACTGGTCATCCACCGAGTGTTTGAACGACTCTTTCTCGTATGATTTGAGCCGGGAAAAAAAAGGGCCTCCGCCGCCCGGCGCTTTTCTCGACCCCCACCGCCAAAAACGTTGACCACCGCCCGAAACCCCGTCCCCGTCCCCGAAGCAAGGCTTGGTACACGTCCACGCCGCGGCGAGCAGTGAAAGGAGCACCAACCCTTGTGCGCACAGAATCCACAGCGCCCCGCCTGTTTCCGCGTCGCTCCGGGTGAACGACGCTGAGCGCCGCGGGTCGCTTTGCTTTTCAAGTGCGGTTTCCTTGGAGAACACTTCAGACGCGTGTTCCTTGACGATTTGAAACGTGCCCTTCGCGGTTTCAGACGCGTTGCGTTGAGGCTGTGAAGAAGCGCGTTCTTCATCATCACTGCTGTCCATCGGTAGATCTGTGCTGCTATTGACGGGAGACGACCCTCGGGGGTCAACACCGGCGCAGTCGGATTTGGAACGAACAAGCGACGCCGGCGTGGCGAGTGCGGAGTCGGGCGCGTTTTTTTTCGATTTCGCAAAGTACGAAACAGTGACCGGAGCCGTCGCGTCATTTGTGTTCGTACTGACCTCGGTCTCCTGCTTCGCGTAGAAGCACCCATCGCGCATGCCATGCCACGCATTTGCGCGTGTTGGACACGAACCAACTCCGGTGTCGCTCATGGAGGCGCAAACTTCGGGAAGACGAAAACAAGCCGCACCGTTCCACATCGCGCCGCACGCGATTCGGTTGCCGAGGTCGATTTCGGTGAGTTTTATTTTTGCGCTCGCGTCGCTGTCTTGACCGACTCCTTCAGAAACGCCACCAATTCCACTTTCACCAGCCCCAGTACATATCCCCACCGTCGTCACGCCGGCGCCGAAGGACGGCACGTGCGCGTGCGCGCAGTACTCCAATTCGTGTCCGGTACCGCCAGCGCACACCGCGAACGCGGTGCGGCACATCTCTCGTTTCATCTCGGCGGCGCATTTTGTTGTTTGGTCCGTGTCAAACTTGGCGTCGCCGCCGAGGAGCGCCGCGAAATGTTCAAACAAAACTTTAATCCCGTCGTCTTCCCTGCGGTGCGCTACCCTTTTTCCTGCCGCGACCGGGTAGTCAACCATCTTACCGCAAAAAGGAAGCGACGCAACTTCCGGGGCGCCTCCGTTCGCGAAGGCGACGGAAAACGCGGAGTCGTTCTCCATCGCGAGAGCGCAGCCGGGGAAACCGAAATCGAAACCGGTTTCGGAACCTTCGCATTTAGTTTCAAAAGTTTCGACAAAAGCACTCGCCGGTCGCGCCGTGGTTTCGTCATCTCCGGTCGCGGCAGTCACAACCCCGTACGTGCTCGTTTCATTCGTGCCATTGATCACTGCGGCATTTCGCACGGTGGTATTGCTTACTGTTACCGTGTCATCGCTCACTGCGTCGTAGTCATCCCCACCGATCGCCTCCCCGAACCCGTCCTCGACTTCCCGTTCTCGCGCTTGGCAAAACCGAAAGCCGTCCGAAACTTCCCGCGCCGCCACCGCCGCCCTCGCCGCGGAGGCGCACGCCCGTTGCGTGTCCTCGTGCTCCACCTCCGCACACAGCCGTTCCGCGACCCCCCCCCTATCGTCAACCCCTCCCGCCGCTTCCGCGTCTTCATGCACAAACCACGGTGCCGTGAGCATCGCCATCGCTCGCCCAAGCGACGCGCCGCACAGCGCGGGGTTACGCGTTGGAGGGGTCTTGTCAAGAACTGGTGTTTCCGTATCAGCGCCAACACTCGGCGGCTCGACAAACGCTTCGCACGCTTTGTTCAACCTGCTTTCAAGGACACCCGTAACGGTATCGGAGGTATCCGCGCGGTTCTTCACGTCCACTCCCTCCCCCACCTCCAGCGTAAGCTTCGTGACCAACGAAAGCGCGTTTCGCAGCAAAACGCCGCCGACGCACGCTCTTGTCAACCGCGCCTCCACGGCGTTTGCGTCCACGTTGGCATCGTTTCCTTTTCGTGCCCCCGCGACGAGTTTCGAAAACTCGCCGCACCCACCGACGGCGCTTTCCACGGATTTGGCCACGGCGAAAAGGCCTTGCCCGACGCCGGCGGCGCAGGTTACCGGTGTTGGCGTGAAGGCAGTGGTGTGGCCTGATTGATCAGTCGCTTCATCTGTTTTAGTAGGGTCTTCATCTTCATCTTCATCTCCATCTTCACTGGAATCATCGAACCCAAGACCGTTTTTGTTTAAACACAAACCGAAAAAGTCGGCGACCCTTTTTGTGTTTTGTGACTCAGAACTCGTCGCGACCAACGCGCCGACCAAAACGCCTTGCGCACACCCGCCGTCGCAAAACGAGGCGTGGCAATTTTGGAACGATCGTTTCGCGGCTTCTGCTATTGCTGATGTGTTTAGTTCGTTGCGCTCATCGCCCCCACCAACAACTCCAACGGGATCGTCGCCACCTTTCGTGAGCTCGCGGTACCCCACCTCAAACGCGGCGCGCCCGACGCGCGTCGCCGCGAACCGACAGTTGGCCAAACCCAGTTTGTTTTCGGTGACCAGCGACGACAGCACGCACGTCGCATCCCTGGCGTGCGCTGGGGATGTTACTGAATCATGAACCTGTGATGCAATGCACTGTACGTACGACGCAGCAGGGTCTGTGTGTGTGGAGACGCACGCGGTGTCGTACTCCGTCGCTCTTTTCTGCCAACGCAGATCGGACGTCCCAAAAGGTTTAATCTCTAAAACCACCTCGACGACCGGAGATGACGACGCGCTCGTTGGGGTCGGGGACACCACCAAAACCACCAACAGCGCGAGCGCGAGGTTGACTCGCGGCACGCGGGTCATACCGCGTGGCAACATCCTGGCCGACCGCCCGCAGCGCGCCCCGCGTTGTGGCGGGCAGTGTCCCGCGGCCCCGCGAATATTCCTCGCGCGCAAAACAAAACTGCCCTCGGCACCTCGCCACACCTTTCGGGAACGACTTATTACGAAGGGTTCACAGATGCATCCGCGCCTCGGGGTCGCGTTCGCATCTGTTTTCGTCGCCGTCCTCGCCTCGCTTCTTGGGTCACGGCTCGTGCATCAATCTCCCGCCACGCACCTCACGTTCGCGATGGTTGAAGAAACCCTTACCCTCCGTGCCGAGCCCCTTTCCGTGGAGGCGCATTTGATTCTCGGGTGCTCGCCCCTGGCGGGCATCTACGCCTCTATTCCCGAAACCCAGGCGTTCGATACGGTCAAGACTGCGCTCGCGCTGGGTTTCCGCGATTTCGACACCGCCCCCCACTACGGTTTGGGGCTAAGTGAAACGCGACTCGGCAAGGCGATTGCGATGCACGCGAAACACATCCCGGTCCGGCTGTGGAGCAAAGTGGGGCGGGTGATGCGGCCGAATGCGGAGGTCACCGAACTCGACGAGCCGTTCGTGGAACGCGGGAACATGCCCAACCACCCGGGGTGTATTTTCCCCGACGCCCCTACCGGCGTCACGCCCGTGCTCGACTACTCCGGTACGGGTGTTCTTACGTCGTACGAGCAGTCGTTCGCGCGATTGGGAACCGCGGCGACGGCGAATGGCATTCACGGATTAAGGGTGCACGACGCGGAGGACGAGGCGAGGTTCGCGAGCGCGGTCGCGGCCGGCGGCGGCGTGGACGCGCTGGTTACGTTACGAAACGAAGGCAAAATCAAACAAGTCTCGCTTGGTATGAACGATCCTAAGTATGTCATGAAAATGATTACAGAAAAACCAAACGGCACCTTCGACAGCGTGATGAGCGCGGGAGCGTGGAACTTGATGGACCAAGACGGGTTGGAAGTGATGCTGCTTTGTCAAAAGAGAGGCATCAAGATTCACAACGCGGGAATCTTCGCGTCCGGGCTGTTAGTGGGAGGGTCGTACTACAAGTATGCGCCCGCGTCTGGTAAAATCCTGGAGCGGAAGGAGCGGTGGGCTGTGTTGGCGGCGAAGTACGACGTGCCTCTGCCGGCCGTCGCGTTGGCGTTCGCCTTGGCCCCGGCGGTGGTCGAAAAAGCGGCGATCGGCGTGAAGTCACCACAGGAAGTCGAAATGAACGTCGAGTGGCTCGAAATAGCGAAACACGTGCCAGCCGAGCTGTGGGAGGAGGCGAAGACACTGGGGCTGCTGGGGAAAGACGTGCCCACGCCCAAGTAGTACGAACGCCCACGCCAAAGTAGATGTGCGAGTGGAGAGGGAGACGAAGTCGGCACGCAAGTCTTCATAATATTTTATTCAAAAGATTTATTAAACCAAGAAAACTCGGCACCCTCTCTCTTCGATGTGGGCACGACCGTGTCTCATTGCACGGCGCGCGGGGGCGAGTGGGTTTAGGGTTTAGAGCCGGCAGACGCGATGGGGGGCATGGAGATGCTCGCGAAGATGCGCGCGCAGCGTGCGGGCGGTGCGGTTTCGTCCGGGGCTGGGAATGACACGAGCGCCCCGCCGGGCGCTTTGCCATCCACGAGCGCCCCGCCGGGCGCTTCGCCAATCCTCGAGGAGTGGACCCCGCCACTCATCACCTCCCACAACGTCGTCTCCGTGGACGTGTGTGGTGGTGTGGACTGCCACGGCCACGGCGGCGCCGCGTGCCTGATCGAGCTCGAGGAGCTGGCGAAGGAACATCCCGCGCTTCCCGGAGGCGAGCGTTTCGTGGTGCAGCGAAGCCCGTGCATGCGGCTTTGCGGGAAGGGCCCGAACGTGCGGCTTCAGGTGACGGACGAAACCGACCCGGGGGTTTCGCGCACGTTGGGTGTGGAGCACGTGACCGAGGTCCGGTCACCGCACGACTGCGTTCGGGTGCTCGCGGTCGCGACACGCACGGCGGCGGAGGCGACGGCGACCGCGACGGGGGGTGCTGCAATTCAAATAGGCGTCTCAAAAACACCGACGCCCCAAACGTTACCCGCGGCGCCCGTCGATCACCGCGTCGCGATCATGTCCCGCCGAGCGGAGAACATGCGGTGGGAGGCCCTAAAAGTAGTGAGTCGCCGAGGTGAGGAGGAAAGGGGCGCGTTGTTGTTACAAGAGGCGTACAGAGCGGACGCCAACGCGTCCAAACCGGGAGGCGAGGCGCTCGTGCGACGCGCGGCGAGACGCGCGACGCGGCTCACGGCGCTTGCGGCGCGGCCGGCGAAAGACCCGTTACCGTCGACGCTGGCGGGTGGGAAGGGGGGACGGGGGCGGAGAGAAAAGAGTGAGACACAAGACGCGCCCGCGCCACCGTAGGAAAGGAGCAGGCAGGGAGAGGTGTGGGGAGGGAGGGGAGACGAAGTCGGCACCGCTACTGATTCGATCGTGTAATTTTCAACAAAAACGTTTTATTTTATTTTGGGAATGACGAAGCAGGTGTCTGCGTACCATGGTAATTGGGAACCCGGAAAGCACCGGGCCGAAAACGCTGCCCAAGCCGAGGATCGCGCCGCCGTGAGTGGGAGAACACGCGGGTTGTATTGGCACGGCGAGATGCTCAGTGGGGTGAGGCGAGACGAAGGGAGGGCAGAGTTTATAGACGTTTGACTCTCCAAAAAACTTTTTCTTTTTCTCGATTTTTATCATTGTTATCGCGCACAGTCGCCATCGGGATCTACTGAGGTTGCGCCACCCGAGGGACGTCCCCCGATCCTGCCCTCGGTCGTTATGGGCAATAACAAGAAAATTTATTCTAAGAAGAAGGGCGGTAAGGCTGATAGGGCCGCAAAGGCGCAGCGCGAGCCGACTTGATGGCCGACGGGCGAAACCAGCGCATCGCGTCCCGACGTTTCCTTGGAAGATATGTTCGTGGATACGCAGGAGTTCCCTGTGTGGTGGGAGACTTCCGTCGTAGGCTCTGGTATTACGGAAGACATGGTGAACGAATCCTTGACCGAAGTTATGGCCGCGCTGGATATCCTCAAGCGGATTGGTTTGAAACCCAGGGTCACGGTTGTGGCGCCGGGGGATTCAGAAGACGAATATGTCATGTATGTCATGTCTGCCGACACGCGAACGTTCCGTTTAGTTGGGGCGGATTTGTTATCAACATGCTGAGGAACAAGAAAAGGGGAGACGGGAAGCTGCCGCACCCGCTGATTCCCAGGGGCACCGCCGTGGTCAACGCGTTCGAGATGGACCACGAATTGCGGGTGAAATCGCCGAAAAACGTGACACACCGCATACTGTTCCTTAACTTCATGTCCGAGGCGAGCAACGATGACGACGCGTCAAAAGCGTTAGAGGATGCTGGTATCCCGACCGTACCGGCGCGACTCGAGATCCGAGCGGCGTTCGGGGGCAAGGAGACCACCCCGACCGAGGTCCCGTGCGACTACGTCGTGGCGTGCGTGTTCGGCGACAGCAATCAGTCGTTACCGATTCAATCTAAACATTCGTACAAGATCATCAAGCACCTGTCCTTGGCGCAGGACCGGCTACAAGCCCCCGAGGTGAGCGTGGAGCCGCTTCCGGGGAGACCCAGCGTGCAGTCAAAAATGCGGGATAAAGCCGCCGTGGCCGCCGCGCTCATGACCTGGATGGCCGCGATCGCGAGCGATAAAATCCCTTCGTTACCCTCCTTCGTTTCGTTCGTATCCACCTCCGTTCGCGAAATTTTAGGCGGCGTGGACAAGGCGCGCGTGTTCAGGGACAAGGCAGACGGGACACGGAAAGAGATTGTGTTTCCCGGCGTCGCGACGTGCGCGCTTGGCGTGCTGGGCTGCGAAGCGGTGCGCGACGGTCCGGCCGGTCCCACGATGATGCTCCGTCGAAAAACCGCGGAGATGTTTGAATCCACCACGCGTATGCACCACAGGGGACTGGAGATTTTGCAGAGCGACTACGACGAAGCGATGCGCATGGCAATCAATACGTACAAGGACATGACAACCCCCGAGTGTTTAAACGCTTTGCGCAGAACGCAGGGGTTCGAGGCGCAGACGTGGAGTGATTTAGGTTTGTGTTTGCGGTGGACCAGCAACGCAAAGTCCATCGACGCGTACCTCAAGTGCATCGAGGCGGCGAACGCGGAGGACACGAGGGGCGCGCCGCAGGACAAAGACGCCGACGCCGATCCGTGTATGTCGTCGGCGAATTCGAGGCAAACCGCGCGAGGCGGTATAATGAAACGGCTGGAGAATGAGTTTTGCAAAAACGCCAACCACGAGTACGCGGCGCGGGGAATGCGTTTCACCGCCGACATGATGTCCCACGACAAATCAATGTCCATGCCGCAAATTCAGGAAATTTTGAACGGTAAGTACAACCCCGACCGCAAAGGTATGTATGAGCAGATGAAGCGGGATATGTTCACCGAGGCGGCGGGGCTAGAGGGCGCGTGGCCGGAGGACGCGCGGCTTTTGCGGCCCGATTACAACGTCTTTGTGTGTGAGATTCCGTTGCTTGAGCGGCGATACATCGTGAACCAAAACTTGCCCTTGGACGCGCAGGTTTCGGATGAGCCCCTGACAGGTGACCTGGACGCGACGCGCTCCGAGTTTACGAAAAACGACCTCCCCCCGGACCACAGCTCGCATTACGGCAAGAAAACCACGCACCAGCACCAGCACTGCGACAACTGCCGGGCGTTGTCCAGTGACGTTTCCGCGGAAATATCAAAAATGAGGCACTGCTCCCGGTGCAAAGCCGCGCACTACTGCAGTAGGGAGTGCCAGGAGACGCACTGGCCGGAACACAAGAAGGTGTGCAAGAAGGTGGCTGATTAGCATATTTTTCGGAAAATTATATATTGCGAAGGACATCTCACACAACTGCTGTTTCTCTCACCAGATGCCGCGCAAACGGTCCGTTGTGTAGGGGTCATTAAACGTTTTATTTTTGGAGCAACGAAAAACGATACGTAGTCGCTTTTTCGAAACGAAACCAAAGTCTCTGCGCCATCCTCCTTACTTGTCCGCCATGGACGCCACCACCGCGGCGGTGGACTGCGAGAACTCCACCATGACGCACGGGACGTCGCCGACGACCTCGGGGAGGTGTCCGGGGGGAATCAAATACGACTCGCCCGCGTTGATCGTCGCGGTGTCGCCGTTTTCGTACTTCACTTTCATCGTCCCGGTCTTCAAATACCCGAAGTGGTTCGCGGGGCACCACTTAGGGCAGTTGGGTAACATGGGGGACACGTCCTTGACCCAGTCGAAGCCCTGTGTTGTGTGGGTTGTTCGGGTTGTTCGGGTTGTTCGGGGGACGCGTGAGTAGACCAGAGGGGTAACAACTCGAGACGGAAGGAAAAAACATGATGAGTAAAAAACAAAAGAATGTCCGTGTCGGTCACGAAACGTGAAGAGGACAACGAGACGTCGGACGTGTCCGGGTTGCCCCTCGTACCGGTCGGAGCGTGATTTCCATGGACGTCTTGTCCCCCATGGTGCACACTTTAGCAGTGGCGCCGGTGGTTTCGTCGCCCATTTGCTTGATGGTGGTGGCTGCGTTTCGAGGGGACGGACGGGCAGGGTCAGACGCGCGGGGTGAGTTGGTGTTGAATTGTACGTTTGATCGTGTCCAGATTTGAGACGCGCATCACGTCGGGGTCGGAGGACGGGGGGTACGGGATACAGAGCCGCGAACGTGTACCTTCGTCGTAGTTGATGAGAGTCATTTTGGGTGTTTCGTGGAGTGGAGATGCGTGAAGTGCGCGGGTTGGAGTGAGGACTGGGAGTGTTGAACGTTGAAAGACAAGATGGATTTCGTTATATAACGTTAATAACGAAATTGTCGGAGGATTTCGATTCCTCCTGTCTGCCGCGAAGACACATTCGCGAAACGTTCCACGAAAACAGTCGGGGCTTGTGAAACACGCGACGCGGATGAGGTGC
>Ga0115004_10000959_pt1 | contig 22943 bp, 23 predicted proteins | sample ArcticOcean_MG_C_10_FD_88737 | JGI IMG/M metagenome (GOLD analysis project Ga0115004, IMG submission 88737) | Marine microbial communities from western Arctic Ocean - ArcticOcean_MG_CB11_90 | ecosystem: Environmental > Aquatic > Marine > Oceanic | place: Arctic Ocean: Canada Basin | collected... | reverse complement strand
TAGTTAAAGCTGTTTTGTTAGCTGTAGTTAAGAAAGTGTTTTCTAAATAATCTTTTGTAGCCACATCTTGTGCTGACGTTGGGTTAGCTACATTAGTAATTCTTTTTGAAGTAGCGTCCCATTGATCTGTTGAAGCAGAAAGATTTAAAGTACCTTCTGTAATATCAATTGCTTCTTGTGCCATGTAGAAACTTTGGTTTCCATCTTGGTCAAGGATTGCTTCAGTAATAGTAGAGCCATCTTGGTAATCTACAAGCCTAGCTGATCTATTAGTAGACCTCGTAATTTTAATTATTGCACTAGAAGCAGGTGCAGTTCCAAAAGCAATTGTAGATGAATTAGAAAAAGTGTAATGTGTACTTAATGTTTTTGTAACCCCATCAACGGTCACTATCACATTGGCTTGAGTAATGTATGGGAAAGTTATCGAAAATGAAGTTGTCGATGCGTTTCCTGTGTAAGTGTCTATTGCGTATGCCATATTTTATTATAATTTACTTGTGCTTCCTTTTTTTGGTAACCCACTTTTATCATTTAAAAAGTTGATTATATTATTGATGCCGTACATATTCTGAAAAGGTAATAACCTCATTACTCTATTCATATCTGTTTTAGAAAAACTGTAATCACTTCTTGTTGCTTTCAACATAGATTGAATTGATTTTCCAATACCGTTTGTTAATAAGTCGTACGTAGGGTTTCCTGTGTAAAGATTTACTTCTAACCCTGAAGTTCTAAAATTAAATCTATTGTCTGGAGAAACACTACTTAACAACGTGTCAGCATAAGTAGGTATTAACGAAGACCAACCTGATCTTTGAAAAGAAGCCATAGCTATTTTAGAATAATCACCTTGTTTATAATCTCCAAGTTTACTATTTAAATATTTCTTCTTTTGAGTTTTTCCCATACCGACTGTGTTCATCTGTGTTTGACCTATATAAGCTAACGAAGCTATAAACGTAGTGTACGTAAATGTTGTAAACGTCTGCATATCTGCCATAGCAAGATTGTGTAAAAATTGTTTAGACCAAGCAGTCATTATGAATGATCTGAATTGTCCCATAGATTTTCCTAAAGCTTTATCAGTAAAATATCTATTCGTATCTCCAAGATAATTATATTGAACAGCTCTTTGAGTGTATCTATTTACACGTCTAGCAAATGTATGAGCTAAATTTTGATCTGCCCAATTTGCAAAGTTAAAATGTTTAACTCGTCTACCTAATGAAGTAATTTCAGTTGTAACATTCTTACTAGAAAATTCTTTTCCAATAGCCATTAATTCTTCGTCAGTAAAACCAAGAACTCTATATCTATTTAATCTTCCTTTTAATTTTTCTATTTTTGTTCCACCTTCAGCAACATCTATTAAATCTTTAGCCATTCGGTTGACGAATAACCTCATAGTTAATCTTCTTTGCATACTGTCAATTAAAAATAAACCAGAGATATAACCTGTGGCTTGTTCCCCTGCGTTTGCTAATTGAAATACTTTTTGTTTTCGAGCTGCGTCATGGGCTTTACCAATTGCAGTCCCACCCATATCTTCAATTTCGTAATTAGTAACACCTCTTGATAAATATTCTGTACCATTTGCTGATCCCATTACTGCTAAATCTTCAAAGAAAGTATCATCTAACTCTCCCTTTTGAGCTTTAACTAAAAGTCTTTTAAAGTGTGGGATCTCTTGTACTAACGTACCCAAACCTTGTTGTGCAGTTGAAATTGCAAATTCAGGAAGCTGTGCAATACCTACTTGGTTTAACACTCTCATAAAATTGTATTTTCTTAACTGTCGTAAAGCTGTCGAGAACATACCCGTAGGGTCATCTTCTGCACTACGACCTAAAATATTTTTAAAGAAACTATCGATTGTTGCCTTTTCTTCAGTAGCTATATATTTATTTTTAGTAAGATATCTTGAACTAGCTTCACCGTCTTTATAAGCTTCATCAATAGAATTGTTTAATTTGTTTTTATATTTAATTAATTCTAATCTATTTTTAATACCCATTCTTTGACCTAAAGCAATCCAACCAGACATTTCATTCATGTAGCCGTGCCATAATAAGTCAGTATCGTTTTCAAATAGATCGTCTAATCTTACTTTATTACCGTTAATAGTTGTTTCGTATAATTCGTTTATTCTCATTCTTTCTTCAAGACGACCAGATGTTAATAATTTTAAATCTTCACTTTTAAGTCCTTTAAATAAATCATCTCTAACTTCAGGAGAAAGATGGTCAAAAGCATCGTCAAGATAAGCTTTAAGTTTTGCAGGGTCTTTAATTTTAACTAATTGTTCTAAATCAAATCCACCACTTCTTTGAGATAATTGAATTGATTTAGCAATCCATTTAGCTAACTTGTAAGCTTTATCTTTCTTAATTTTTGATGCAGGTTGTCTAGGAGAAGCAGAATCTAAAACTTTAGTAACTACTTTACCTTCAATTGCTCCTCGTAATAATTCGACAATCCCATCAAATCCAATTTTATTTTCTAACTCACCAAATCTTTCAACAGATATTTTTCTAGGTAAATATTGGTCGAAGTGTGTAAGTCTTTCAGAACCGTCTACACCAGATTTTTTAAGCTCATCTGCCATAAACCTAAACCCATCACGATAAGCTTTTGCAGCTTTATCAACGTGTACATTACCTGTTGGTTTTTTACTTCTGATTGCTCTAGCAACCATTTTCATAAATTCTTTCTTTTTAGATAACTGCATAAAGCCACCAAATGTTCCGTGACCTTGTTCTTTTAAATATGCTTTAAGAGCAGGTAAAACTTCTTTATAAACAAGATTGTGACCACCCTGAACGACTGCGTTTCTAATTAATTCTACAGTATCTTCTTGAGCTGCTACTTGTCCTTTTTTTGCTCCACTTTTAAATGCGTAACCGACAGGTTCTTCGTGACCTAGAAAGTTAAATAATTTTACAAGTTCACTTTTACTTGTTCCTAAAGCACCTGATCTATTGAAAGGAAATAAGCCTAAAAATGGTATATCTCTTGCTCTACCAAATATTAATCCGATATCTTGAATAATAGAAGTATCTGAAATTATATCTTCTGTTTCATGTAAGGGCTTAAGGTTTAACTCTTTCTTAATCTTTTTAAATTCTTTTTCGCCTTTAGTTGTTAGTTTTTGACCATTCTCTTGAATGTCCATTAACATTTCAGCTTTAGCTATACTGTTGAGGTTTTTAGCAAATATAACGCTAATTCCTCCTCCAAGAGTACCACCTAACGCTGCCGAGATAATAATATCACTTGTTCCGTATGTTGGGCTATCGTAGGCGACAGGGGTAAATAAAGTAGCCTCTGTTGCTCCATAAAGTAAACCTGCCTTAACAAATTTTTGTCGTCTCATTAAAGACGTTGCCATCATTGTCGGTTTTAATAATTTAGCTGCAGCTCCATATCCTGTCCAAGAAACGGGGTCTAATATAAAAGCCCCAAGCTCAAGACCTACACCTGTCCAACCCATACTTTCTAAAACGTCTTTATTCTGTTGGTGTTTTTTAACTTTTTCAAGAGTGTGCATAAAGTGTTCTTTAGAAACTACACCTGTAAATTCATCAAAGAATTCAGAGTTAATACCTTCTTTATTCCATTGCTCTTTTGCAAAATCCATATTCTTATTTAACGACCACTTGTCGTCAGGTTGAAAAGATTGACCTGTTAACGTCCTAGCTAACGCAGGTATAATTTGGTTATTTGAAATCGCTGCTACAACTCCTTCTCCAAAAGTTGCTTCTTTTCTAGCATCGTTCCAATTTTGATAAGTTTTAAACACTCTATCTAAATATAATTCACCACCTTGCTCTTTTTGATTCCAAGCATTTTGAGGAGTTCTATATTCATTAGGAATTTCTTTTTGATCTGGTGCATCTAATTGAATATCAGCTTGTAAAGGTTTTAAATCTTCTTCTATTTGTGTAGGTGCTTTTAAATCTTTTGTATCTTGTTTAGGTTTTTTTTTTATTGCTGACAATAAGTCAGCTTCTTTAATTCTTCTAGTAGTGTAGTTGTCTCCAAAATTTCTTAATTCATGTTCCACAGCTTCCCAATCATCAGCTACTACTGCTTTCCAAAAAGAAGGTGTATTATTAAAACTACCATATTGAAAACCGACAGATACAATTACTGTTTGTTTTGCTGAACTTAAACTTGTAAAAGACTTACCAGTAGCTTCTTCATATTTTAATCTAATATCATTAGCATAATTTTTCTTAACTGCTGTATCTACTTCAAGAATTTCGTTATCATCTAATTTTAAATTACCTGCTACTTCAGATGCTTCAGCACCTTTTAAAGCAAAGTAAGGTTTAATTTTTGTAATAATATTTTCGCTTACGCTAATCTTTCTAAAGTATTCTTCATTCTTTTCTTTTAGGTCAACACCAGTAGCTATCGTTACACCAGAATTTTTACTAGGTACATAACCTACTCCAACACCTTTACCTTCAAGTTCTCCAATAAAGTCCCAATCAATTTGATTTATATTTTCCATTACGGTTGTGCATCTCCTATTAGTTTTTCTTGTTCTGCTGCTAAAGCTTTTGCCTTCTCAATCTCAATACTTTTAAGTCTAGCTCGTTCTGCTGCTAGTGTGTTTTGCTCATTTTTCATTTCAAGTAATTTTTGTTTAAATTCTTTTTTAGGTACAGTTAACCAAAACACTTGATTATCTTCTGTAGTCATAGTTGCAGGTAGTTGATAATCGTAGTCTGCTGCTTTAACTCCTAAAGAAAGTTCACCGTCTTCGCTGTTTATAATTAATTCATAATCTTCAATTTCAAAATCTACAGGTTGTTTTTCTGGAGGTAGATCCATAATGTCAACAATTCTATTTAAATCTCCTGCTTCCCAATCACTATCGATATGTGATGTCATATCTAATTTTTTAACTAACATCTTAGCTATAACTTTTTTAGAAAATTCGTAGTCTGATGCGTTAATACCTAGTTCTTGAAGTTCATTTTTACTATAGAGAACTCCACCATATTCTTCGTAGTTGATATCAACCCAATTAATTAAACCTTCTTTCCAACCATCTTCTCCTACTATATTTTTAAAGTATTCACCCATAGTATAAATAATCTGTTTGTTTTTAGGTTTAAACATATCTAAATCAGAAAAATCGTTATTAAATTCTTCTTTGTTTTCCGATACTAAAGTTGTGTAAGATTTAAAATTATTAGAATATTGACCTATCTCTTTTAAAATTTTATCAGGGTCTTCTCCTGCTTGAGCTTTCTTAGTTGCAATACTCCAAAATACAGACATCTTATTATCTTTATTAAAGTAAGCACCTAACATTCCATTTTGATGTAATTTCATAGCTAAACTAAAAGCTAATCTACTTTGTTCAGTTGATCCTCTACTTATAGTTCTACTAAGTATATCTTTGATATAAGTTACAGGTGGGTTATTTTTTAAAGCAGGTAACATACCATCTATAGCTAATTCAAACGCTTGTGCGTCAGAGATATTAGAATTGTTAGCTTTAATTATTTTAATTTTTTGTTTTAATAATTCATTAGCATTTTTATTGTATTCCGAGTTATCGTAATTCATTGTTTTACCTGAATTAAAATCGCTTTCAAAATTATCTAAACCTTCTAATCCTGCTATTTTTGCTAACAACGCAGCAGCAGCTTCATTCCATCTAGGATTTTCTGCAATAGATGGAGTACCATCAGCTCGTCTTTCAGTTAACATTTTAGCGTAGAAAGCTGCAAATCTTCCGTCAGTTGCAACATGGCTTTCTCCTGCTTCGATAATAAGACCATCAAGGTCAGATAAAGTAATTGCAGGGTTTAAGTTGTCTTTAACTATTTGTAATTCTTCGTCCCATGCTTTAGTAAAATTCTCAAGCATATACTTTTGTTTTTCTGCTTCGAACTCACCTGAATCATAATCATAAGGCATGGCATAATCTTCCATGAACTGAACTTCTAATTTTGTTTTAATTTTTTCAGGAATTGTAGTAATTGCAAAAGAGGTATCTTTATTAACTCTTTCAGTTAGTATTTTACTTTCCTTAACAAGCTCTTGTGCATTAGTCCATTTTTTAATTGTTTCATTAGCGTTAAGCATTGCACTTTCAAAATAAACATCGTTCTCTTTACCTGCATTAAAGGTAGCTGTTTTTTCAGCTAAAGCTGTTTGCCAGTTCCACTCTTTACTATTTTGGTTTGCTAAATATTCTTTTTGATATTCAAAGACAAAGTTATCAGATGAGTTTGAAGCGTATTGTTTATAAGCTCCGTACCTTGCCCATTCATTTTTAATATCTGGGAAACCTGCTTTGTGTAATTCTCTTGCGTCCTCAAGGGTCATGCCATTAATAGCATTTGCACCTTCTACAGTTGCTTCAGTAGCTTTCTCTTTTTCTTTTATCTGAACGTACTTTCCTAATGCTTCACTTACTCCAGATAAAGATTTAGCTAACACTTGTGAACTGCTATCTATAATTCTACGACCTGAACCCACATTAACTGAAGGAGTTGTTCCAATACTACTTATTGAACCTGTTGTTATATCTGTATCTATTTTTGCCATTTAGTTTCTATTTAGGAGATTGCCAATTTATTGATGAATTTGTGCTGTTGCATCTGGTGTTGCAGGAGCACTAGCGTTCATAAACGCCATTGATGAGTTAGCTGCAGCACCGAGAGCATAAGCTCCGAATGTAGGTTTAGCTGCTAAAGGTAAATTTAAAATTTGATTAGTAAACTGTCTGTTGTAAGCAAGTCTGCTATCTTCAATACTAATAATTACATTCTCGTAATTTGTATCAACAACTCCAAAAGCTCTACCTTCATTTCTTTTCACGTCATTAATTAAATAATCAAAAGAGTTACCTTGAATACCTCTTTCAAATAATTGGACTTTAGCTGATCCTGTTTTCTGTTTAGCTTCTAGCATTAATTTAAATTTCTCACCTGCTGATTTATCAAACTCAACTGATTTCTTTTTCTGTAAAGATATATCTGTGTAGATAGCTTCATTATTAATTCTTTTTGCTGTAGCGAAAGTAGTATCGTTGATATTTTTAGCTTGTGCTTTATCGTTCTTGTACTGAACGTACGCACTTCCAAACTGCATTGCTGCATAAGCATAAGGGTTACACATATTTAAATTTTAATAAATTCATAAAAATCTATTCCTTCTATTTTTGTTTTGTTAATTATTTTAAATCCACACCATTTAATCCAACGTAAATGAACTTCGTTTCGACTATCTATAAAATTCCAAAGAATTGGATATAAGTCTTGCATTTCTTTAACTCTATCTTTGCATTGGCGTGCAAACGGTAAAGCTATTTCTAAAAATCTATTTGTCCCTAATAAAAAAGGTGACCCAACCATGTGGTTTTCTGTAGGACATACACCGTACATCGCTATAAAATTTCCATCTTTAATTATTGATCTGCACATTTTTGCAGTCTTAAAACCCCTAACGACGGGTTTTAAAGGGTGTTCTTTTGTTATAGTTACAACTTCATTAAAATCATCAAGTCGAAGATCATCTATTAATAGTTTACAATCTTTTTCAATGCTTTCTCTTTCTTCAATCATTAAGATATATTTCTAGTCGACAAGATTGAGAATATACCCGTCCATTCTGCCGATAAGAAATTACAAGGTAGGTAACTATTATTTTCAACTGTAATTGTTACGTCTTGATTTCTACATTGAATAGGCACTTTAAAATCTCCACTATCGGGATAAGGCGTACCTAATATAAAACTACTTGAACCTAGTATTTGTCCTGTAAATTTATATACACCTGCTGTTCTTGCTTTAGGTGCTACAGTAACTTCAAAATAACCACTATCACCGTAAATCAAAGCAACCTTTTTAAGTTGTAATCTTCCTGCACTAATAGTTGAACCTGCTCCAGTAGATTTAGTTTCTCTCGCATAGAAAGTAGAAAATTGATATTTAAAATTATACTTCCTACCTACAAAACATGGATAAGCAGAGTGATCTCCTATTGAAGTAATAGTTGTTGAAGTAGGTTGTGCTACAGTTAAATTTCTTCCTTTTTTAGTTACTTGCCAAGATCCGTTATAAACTACTTCCATTGGATTACTTTCAGGATAAGGAGTTGTCCAAGTCGTCAAGTTTGTACCACTTGCATAAACACCTGTAACTGTTGCCTTCCTATCTAGTAAGACAGGAAAGTTTAAATTTGTATCTACTTCGTTGGCTTTTAAATTCATTTTTTCAACGTAAGTACCGTCAGCTCTTTTAATAATTAAATAAGCAAAGTTTTGAATAATATCTATTCCTAAAATAACATCTGTACTTGCAAATGAATACGTAGACCATGATCTTTGTAAAGCTTTTTGGTTTGTATCAAAATAATATTTATAAACAAAAACTTTACTTCTATCTCCATCAGATAAAGCATAAAGAGTTTTTTCTCCTGAAGAACCTTTAAGTGAATAAATATTTGCTGAAATATATCTAGGTAAATTAATTGTCGTATCAGTAGAATCTTTAACTACACCATCACTCGATATATAATATTCTGAAACACCACTATATGAACCTCTATTACTAGCAAAATAAATATTTTGACCTAACCCTATAGGTTTTACTTTGTCAGAAATTTCATACTCTGTTGCTTGGTTAATAGATACAGTTTTAGCTGTAAGTGTTTCTTCTGGTTTTAAAATAAATTGTGATTGATCTGAAAACAAAATCAATTCTTCATTAAACGGTACTGCGTATTTTAAAATACTAACTTTATTGTGTGACATAGAAATATCAACAACATCATCATCTTGTGTAGTAGTTACAGTCGTATAATAAAAATTAAAAAATTCTCCTGCTTTAGAAAAGATTACATTTTCATCAGAACAAAAACCCAATCTGTTTCTGTAGAAAAACATATCATTTACTTTAGTACCTATAAATGATGGATCTGGGTTTGTTTCTGCGTCTCCACATTCTCTACTTTTCCAAGAAGGGTCATCGTAATCTACACCACTAATAGTGTAAGTACCTCCATCACACGGTGTAAATCTAAAATTACCATCTGCTGTTCTAATAAGTACAAAAGGCATGGTAGTTGCAGATATGCTATTATCTAAACCATCTTTAACTGTTTCAACCCAAGCGTTACCGTCCCACTTGACATAATAATTATCAAATTGAGTACCACTATCTCCTGTAATTTCTATTAAAAAATCTGTGTAGCCTTTGTAGGGTAAATCAGAAAAGTTTTGAGTTTTATCTTTTAACATTATTAAACCATCTCCACCTAAACCGTCTGAAACTGCTGCTGTAAATGTTCCTGAATTTTTCTTTACATAGATTACAGATCCGTCTCTAACAACTGTGTACCCAGATAAATTACTATTTAAATCACTTGTTAATTCAGTAGCGATGTTATCTGTAGTAATTGAACTTGCGTTACCTGCGTTTGAATTATCTAATGTTTGAAAACTAGCAACTTCCGTACTATCTATAACAATTTTATAAGTTGTTTTGTATTGACCATTTTTAATAAAGAATAAAGCTTCGTCAGGTCGAGAAGTTGATGCACTTCCTGATTTTGCAATTGTTGTATTCTTATTTATTATGAATGTGTAATCTGCAACGGTAATACAATTAATATCTGTTTGTGGAGTTGTTGTTGTTAAATAACTTGTACCTGAAGGTGAAACTATAGATTTCTCGACCCCTGCCAATGTGTATACTTTAATAGCACCGTTTGTAATTAAAACTTGGTATTCTTCAATTTCACTTCTGTTAATTAAATGTGTTTTAACTGACGTATCTGTTGCTGTACTTAATTTTGCAATATGTTCTGTCGGTGGTCGTTTACCTAATCCAAAGACAACATCAGATAATCCGTTTTCTTGAACTGCTGCTTGGTTAGGTAATCTAACGGTATCGGGTTGTTGTGATATACCGTTTAATAAATTTTGAATTGAAGAACTAACTAATCTAGCCATTGTTAATCTTCTGGTTGAAAGTTGTTTCTATCTAATGTTCTTGCAACGTCATAGTTATTAAAGATACTGTGATCTCTTGTATCTCCTTCTGCTTCTTTTAAAACAGACAAAGCTTGTAATTCATCGACTTGATGAAATTTATGTAAAAGGTCAGAGGCTAACATTCTATCTTGAAAAAGTCTTGCAGCTCTAACTGTAATATATCTTTTAGCTGCTTCAGGTATTTCTGTAAAATCTAAAAACCATGTAATGTTAACGTAAACAATTGCATCAGTTAAAGTGTATGTATGTTTTTTTCTATCCCATAATTTTCTAGCACGTTCTACGTAGTCACTATTCGCACTAGCACCAGAGGTATCTATTCTTAAACAATTGGAAGGAAGCTCAATCTGATTAGATGAGTTAGGAATTAATTGGTAATCTTGATCTATATTAAAATGCCAGCCAACACTTTGTACTTCTCGACTTACATTATCTAATATTGTTATAGCAATAGCCACATCAGTAGTTGTTGCAGCCGTTATTGTGTTAACAGGAGTTTCTCCTATTGAAGTCATCATAACATTAACTGCTTCTAATTTTGTTGTTGTTGCTGTTGTCATATATGTTTTATTTAAATTTGTGATTGTTCTATTTGAAGTTGTCGACTTCAGGGGTCAATTTCTCGACCCCTAAAATCAGTAAAAACAACGTAAATAAATTACGAAGTTTTGATTTCGAACGCTGCGTCAGGTCTAAGAATACCGTGACCCATAGCATATTTAGCTACAAGTAGAGTACCTTGTCTTCTAACGTCATATTCCATCTCGACAGCTAAATCCATTAGCTTCACCGTTCCGACACAAGATTTGTGCCAAACAGCACCAACAGTAGTCGAGTAGTTACCACCCAATGTACCGTCAGATCCGTCAAGAACTCCAGATGTTACGTTTGTAGAAGGTAAGTTGTTAGTTTTCACAATGTGAATACCTGCAACTTTTAATACTTCACCTTCAGCGTAAGCACCTTTTCCACCCCAGTCTCTATTAATCACATTAGTAGTTTGTACTAATTGATAATAAGCTGCAGGTGAAACGGCACAATATCTGTCGTTTTCTGGTATGTTTGCTTCGTCCATTTTTTGAGCTGCACTAAAAATAGTAGCTGCTGCAGATGCTCCGTTAGTAACGAAGTCGGCATCAGTTAAAGCTGCTCCTGCTGCTTGAGGTGCTGCTGCAGATGCTCTTGATGCGTTGACGATTTGTTGGTAGACGTGCTTGTCCATAGTTTGAGCTAGAACATTTCCACACTCTTTTGAGTATTGTGATCTAACGTCATAATGGTTTTTCGCTTCGTCTATTTTAGCGATAAACGTAGGAGCAATAAGCAATCCTTGAATTGCAATTGTTCTTTCGTTATGTGTTATAGTACCACCAGTAATCTCATTTCCTGCAGTATGGTATGAAGCTGTTGCTTTACCCATAACTGGAAATTGAGCTGACTGACCTGAACTGATACTTCTAACAACGTGTTTGTCGGCTGTTGATTGTGCATCTTCAAACGCAGTAAGAACTTCGCCTGAAAATACTTTTAAGAAAAGTGCAGTTGTCGAACCCGTTGCTGCTGCTTGTCCTAAATTTGATACTGTAGCATTTGACATGATATAGTATTCCTTTCGTTATTAAAATGTAATTAACTTTATACTTTTAGTTAAAAGCAGTATCAGTATTGTCCTCCTCAGAGGGTATTGTCTTTCTTTTACTTTTTTAGGTGTAATTACTTAACCTAAAACTTATATAATAGTAGAACGAGCAAGTTTATCTTCTACTTGCTTTCTAAACGCAGGGTCATTCGCATATTGAGGATTAGACATGTCAGCTTTGACTTGTGCCATACTTTCATATTTTAATCCCGATGTAGTAACACCTGTTTCTCCTACTCTTAAATTTGGTTCGGTAGTTTCAGCTTTATACCTCGCTGCCATACCTTTAATTGTGTACAACGCAGTTTGATTATCTTTATCAATACCTGTGTTAAATAATTCTACTTCATCTTTAGATAAATTATTTTGTACCCAATCAATCATTTTACCGTATTCATCTTTACCACCAACACTATCGTGTGCTTCGGTTTCAAACCTAGTAGCTACAGCTTTTATACCTTCGATGTAATTATCAACATACGATTTAGGCAATCCTGAAGCTTCTAGGTTTTTCATCGTTTCATCACTTAATGAACCATGTTCTTCAAACTCGTTTTGAATAGAATTAAAATCAATTCCTTTAAGACCATCGGCAGGTGCATCAGCTTTTAATGTTTCTGCAGGTGTATCTTCTTCTTTTGGTTGTCCTAATTTCTTTTCTAATTCTTGATAAGATTTAATTAATTCTTCTTGAGAACCAAACTTACCAAGTATTTTTTCTTCTACTTTAGGAGCTTCCTCTACAACAGGAGTAGTTTCCTCACCTGTATTAATATCTTTTGTATTAGCCTGTGCATCTGCTTTTTGAACCATAGCATCTATATGCTCTTGACTATCTTTTGACGTTTCTTCGGGTACTTGGAGTTTATTAGCTTCTTCCATTAGTTATTTTCCTTTGCTTGTTCTATTTGTGCTTGTTGATCTCCCTTTGCCGCATCTCTCGCCATTCCCATACCTTCTTTAGCTACACTACCTGCTACTTGAGCTTGTAGTTGTTCTTCTTGTGCTTGTTGTTGTTCCATAGCCATTTGTTGTTCGTCTTTAATTAGACCGTCCATATCAACACCTAACGATGTACCAACTCTTTTAATGTACTCTCCAATATTTAAAGATTGCAAACCACTTTCTCCAAACGGTGCAATCTGTTGAACGAATGTATTTAATCTTTGTAAATCTGTTGATCTACCTAATGCTTCTAAACCAGTAACAATTTTAGGTCTTACTTGTCCTTTAGGTAATACAGGTAATTTCTTTTTCTTTTCCATTTGATACATTAATCTATTAATCAAAGGTAACTGTAATTCTTGAGATAACAGCGAGTAAAGACCACCTAAACTATCATCTAGTTCTTGGCTAACGTATTCTATTTCTTTAGCTGTTACTCTGTCAGCATCACGTTGAACTGAAGTGTTAAGCATAAATGCAAACTGTAATCTGTCTTGTATCATTCTCATTGTTTGAAAAGCGATATTAAAGTCAGCACCTTTGTTAACTTGAAGTGTTGTTACATCTTCTGCATTACCTTCTCTAATTGCTCCGTTAGGACTTTCAGATAAAGTTTTAAGTCTTGTACTTCCGTTAGGTTTTACTAAAAATAAAATCTTACTTGAAGCTGCTGAACCTTCTACTACTGATCTATATAATGATTCTAAACTACGTAAGTCTCCAATATACTCCTCAATAAATCCTCTGCCCCAATCCTCATTGTCGATTGAAGTGTATCGTAAGGGAATAAAAGGTGACTTGTCGAGAGGGTAAGTCCCTTGACTGTCTAGCAATATCTCATCGCTACATTCTTGATGGACAAGCCACTTTTTATTATCTTCCGAACGTCTAACGTACGTATAGATATCGATTGTATTTTCGTAAGAAGAAGTTGTTTCTCCTTTTAATTTTTCAATTACTTCTGGGGGAGCTGAATTCGGACTAACTGTATCTTTTGTAATTATTTCTAATACATTACCAGTAGCGTCTCTTTTACATACGTACCTATCTAAATGGTACACTTTCATACTTAATTCAGGTGTAATATAAAGAAGGCAATTTCCACCAATGATTAAATGTTTTAAAGCCTCGAAAATTGTTGTTCTAAAATTGTTAACTTCCATTTCATTCATTACAACTCTTTCAAGAGAACCTAATGCTTTTTCAAATTCACCTTTCATACCACCTTGACCTGCTATTTCTGCCATTGTGAATTCATCTATAGCTAATCTAAAGAAAGGAGTGTTGGGAGGAAGTAAGGCAAGTAAGAGTTTACTTGCTAAATTGTTAGTACCTCTCGCACCTATACCTTGATACGGAGTGTAAAGTTTTGAAGTTCTGCTGTGTGCTTCTCTTGGTATTAGAGAGGGTATCGTAAATTCAGCACTATCCCTTGCACGAGTTAAAAATGGTTCTCGAATTTCTTCAAGTTGGGCGTATCTCTTTCGTGCTGTTTGATATTCCACTAAACTTTAACTCCTGCATTTGCATTAGCTAAAGCTGTTTCGTTTAAAGGTATTCTTAAAGCTCTTTTACCACGTCTTCTCGTTGCTACTGCCGAGTTGTAACTCGCAGATTGAGGTACTTTTGGTGCTGATTCCCTTACTGTTGCTGCCTGTGCATTTACTATTGTTGCAGGAGGAGCAGGAGTAGGTGGTGGCATAGGTGGTTTTGGTGCTTTAAATATACTTCCACACATAGTTTTTACGTCCTTTTGATTATATTGTGATTTAAAATGTTTTTATTCTGCTCATCTAAAAGTTGTTTTAAATGTTTAACAACGCTAGCTTGACCAGATTTAAACCAAACTTCACGTTCTTTATCGTTTAAGTTTGGACTTTGATTTGGGAATTGCTTGTCTAAATAGTCGAGTAATTCTTTTGATAAATTCATAAGTTATCCAAGAGGGCAACCAATCTATTTGATTTTTAAGTTTAGGGGGATTTGTACTATTTTTAGTACGTTTTTGGAGGGAATGACCATAGTATTACCTGCTTCACACACAGCATAGTCACCATTTTTAAGGTCTGTTGTAAAGTCAGAAGCCAAGACCATAGCGTCTTCTGATTGTTTTATGATAAAACCTGTACTCAAACAGATAGTAGGAAGCATAGCTTCAATAGTCGACAACTCGTTCCATGAGCTATCTGAGTTTGCATCTTCCCAAACCACTAAAACAAATTTATATTTTAGGGGGTTGTTCGACAGCCACAGTAGTATTTTCTTTAGTAGTTTTTTCATTTGTTTCCTTTGGTTCTGGTAAAGGGTCTAGGGGTATTTCTTCAACAGTAGACCTAACGTCATTTTGGGATATTATTTCCATTTTAGCTTCAGTTGTAGGTGGAAAATATTTACCTAAATCTGGGGATCTTGCGTAGAAAACATCTTCCATTAAAATATCTACATTTTTCCAAGTTTTCTTTTTCCACCTCTTTACTTCATTATCCATGTGTATCTTCCGATCTAATTTCCCCTGCTATTGCTGCGTAACCACAAGCGTCTACATGGTCATCGATATTAAATTTACCTGCTTGAGTTCTTGCAACTTTTAATAAAACCATCATGTTTGCAACCATATCAGCTCTAATAAACACCTCTTTACCAAACTCATTGGTAAGATAAGCTGTCCACATATTAGCTATGTTTTGATGGTTTTTTCTTTTATCTCCGTTTTGATCTTGTCTATTACCTGTAACTAAATCTAATGTAGTTTGTAATATTCCGTCTGCTTCTATTTTTGCCATAGTTTTGGTATCTCCTTTTTAAAATTATAATCTGTGTTTCTTAATATTCGTGCTACTCGTGCTTGAACTAAAGCATCTTTTTCAGTTAACCCCTCACCTAGAAAACACTTAACAACTGTTTCCCAGTAGTTTTTTGAAGTCGACAAAACTCTACTCGCCTTTACATCTCCGTAAGTTGGACACCCTTTATAATTATCGGTACTGTCCCCTTTTAAAATTTGAAAATAAAAATTGTAATCAGCTTCTTTTTTAGAAATTTTATAAAATTCTTTTTTAACTGGATTATAATGTAGACCTGTAATTTGATCTAAGTCTTTATCTGTTGTAACAATAATTTTAGTACCTTTGATAGAATTGGAAGTACCTAAAATACCTAATACATCATCAGCTTCTAAAGTAGGTTTTACATAAGTTTTCCATTTTTTAGTAATGTACTCTCTGCAAAACTTAAGGGTTAAAGGTTTTCGCTGATCTTTACGATTAGCTTTATAATCTTCTAATATCTTTTTTCTAAAATTTTCTTTATCAGAAAAAGTTACTATTACATTTTCGCATTGTGTATCTATTACTAATGTTGAAAACCATTCTTCAATAAATTTAATACAATCTTTTTCATCTGAATGTAAAGTCCATACTCCATTATCCCATCTAATAGCTTCTTCTGTTCTAAATGCTATTTGATATGCTACTATATCTCCGTCTATTAATAGTGTACTCATTAATTACCTTTTCCTTTTGGTTTAAAATTCATTAAATCTATTTCAATAACATTGTCATATTTTTTTATGTGATGTCTAAAATCATCTTTTGAATATCTTCTTTTTCTTTCTTCTGAAATAACTGTATTAATAAAAGTTTTACCGTGCTGTTCTATTGTTTTTAAAAACGCTGACAGCATTGTTCCTAATTGAATAGAAGGACTATCTAATAAACTTTGATCGAGAGCTTCATCGGGTTGAGGTTTTTCGAACATAGAAAAAGTTACTCTACTTTCTCCCTCTTTATTTTTTACATCTGTTAAAACTAAAATTACTTGCATGATTTTTTTCTTTCTTTTAATTGGACATACCAAGCGTCAGCTACACGGTATAAAGTTAAGGGTTTTAAGGCGTTACTTTTAATCGAATTACAGCTATGGCAGATAATCCAAATGTTATTTAATTTATAACCTTTACGACTATCTAAACGATCAACTGTAGGTGAATTACTTTGATTTCCTTGAGGTACTAACTGTTGACTACAGCAAGGACAGTATGGAGGAACGATAGCAATTAACTGACTTATTGTTAACCCACAGTCGTGTCCTTTACGTATACGTTGATTACATAAGGCATTTGAAGCCCATTTACGCCATTTAGGGTTAGTGGGTTTCTGCCCAGTTTTTTCCGACTTTGTATTCTGCTGCAAGGGGAACTCGAAGTTTGAGTTGCTGGCCTGCTTCTTGTATTGATTTGATTGCAATTTGACCTACTTCTTCCGCCAACTCTTTCGTGGTTTCTATTTGAAATTCATCGTGAATGTTCGCTACAACAAATGCGTCTTTATCTTTTAATTTTTCCCAAAGGATAACTAAAGCTGTTTTCATAACAATTGCAGCACAACTTTGAATCAAACTATTTAAAGCTGCGTGTCCTGATCGTATTGTTAATATTCTTTTATCGATTGCTCTTATCTCTCCACCGTCCTCAATTCTCATTAGTAAATCATTTTTGATTTCTTTTAAGAAAGGTAACTGTGTATAGAATTTTTCTAAAATTTGTTTACCTTCATGTAAGGGTACTTTTAAAATTTGTGATAACCTTTTAAATGAGCAACCATAAAGTATTGCGTAAAGCATAGTCTTTGCAAGTTGTCTATCATTCAAGTTAACTGCGTTCATATTGTAAGTATGAATGTCACCGTTTAAAATTAAATCCTTATATTCTTTTCCACCTTTATAATTACAAATATAATGAGCTAAACATTTAGCTTCAATGCCTGAAGCATCTGCTCCAACGAGAACTTTCCCGACCGAAGGTACAAACAGTTCTCGACATTCTTTGCCATAGAAACTGTGTATACTAGGCACTTGTTGTAAGTTAGGTGAACGTGCAGACATTCTTCCTGTAATTACATTAGTTACATAGAAAGTATGTACTCGACCTTTTCTAACTACTTTTAACCAAGCATTTTTACCATCAGCTAACATGCCTAATCTTTTTTCTAAACTTAAATACTCTGCTAATATTTTAGCTTCTGGGTATTCTAATTTACTTAAAGTTTCTTCATCAACGATTGGTTGACCTGTCGGTGTGAATTTTTGTGGTTTCCATTGTCTTAAATTTATTAATCTATTTGCTATGTGTTGACGAGAAGATGGATTAAAGAAAACTTCTTTTGTTTTTTTAACGGGTACACCTTTAGTATATCCATATTTTGTCGAGTTAACTTTAGGGGTAAACATACCTAAATCTACCGTCCAACTCTTGAATACATCTTCTAATTGTTTTTTTAAATCTGTTGATCTCTTTAATAATTTACCATGTAATTCAAAACCTCTTTTCTCATCAAACGCAAAACCTTTTCGTTCTTGCTCGTTTAAAATAAAAGCTACTTGATGTTCTAAATTAATTGAATGAGCACTAAACTTTTTAGATAGAAATTTTTCGTACAGTTTTGAAGTAACCTTAGTATCTTGAATACAATACTCTAACATTTCATTTGAAAAAGACGACCAATCGTTGGCTTTATTGAAATCGCCTTTCTCAAATTGTAAACGCTGTCCCCAACTTTCGAGGCTGTGCTTACCAACCGAATGGGGTAAGATACGTCCTTTCGCTAATAACTTAATATCTAGCTCTTTTATATCTGGGTAGATAAGGCGACTTAAAACTAAAGTGTCGTGCACTAATTCCTTTTTATGGGAATAGCCATATAGTTTTTCAAGTACAGGGAGGTCGTACTTGATACCATTATGGGCGACTATTAAGTTATCACTCATCATATCTAATCCATTCGGTATTTCGTTACCGATGAAAGTATGGATTTTACCTTCTCGGTTAATTACTAAACAATGAACTTTACTTGGGTCAAGTCCATCTGTTTCAATGTCAAAAATTAAGGGAATTGTCATGTTCAAATAATCTACCTTTTTGGTTGTCGTATTCGAGTTGACAGGCAACTCCTGTAATTCCTGCAAATCTATTTTTTAAAATTCTACAAACTGTTTGACTATCGGCTTCTCCTGAAACGCATCTTTCAACGCCAATAACAACGTCACTTAACTGTCCAATACTGGCACTTCCACGTAATTGACCTAAAGAAGTTTTAAGACCATCGGTGTGATCTTTATTTCCTTCGGGACGTTTAAGGTGACTAACAATAATTACACCAATGTCTAATGCTTGAGTTAATGCTCTTAACCTTGTCATTAATATATCAATTGTTTTTCTTTCATCGTTAGTTTCTAATCCACTAACAATAATTGATATGTGATCTATAATTAAATATTCTATATCTAAAGCTTTTGCAAAATATCTAATCTTATTTAAAATAGTATCTTGCTCGATAGATCCCCAATGGTCGTACATAAATACATTTCCATTACCTACAGTTTCATCAAAACCTTTTTTCAACTGTGCTTCAGTAACACCTTCTCGATCTATATGAATAGGTTTGTTTAGGTGTAATCCTATTAAACCCTCACAAGTTCTTTTAATACTTTCTTCTAAAGAAATAATTCCAACTTTAACATTTTCTTGAATAAGTTTATAAGCAATCTCTTTTGTTAATAAAGATTTTCCGATCCCAGAGCCACCAGTTATCGTTACAATTTCTTTTTTTCTAATACCAAATAATTTTCTATTAAGTCCTTCATAGGGGTAGAAAGCTTTTGCTTTCTCGTCTGCTACTTTAACTACGTCCCAAAGTTCTTCTCCTGCGACTACACCATCTGGACGAAAAACTTTAGCTTCCCACATAGCTTTAACAACTTCTTCTTGTCTGTTAGCTACAAGCATTTCGTTAACATCTTTTAAGGGTAGTGTTGCTATTTTACATTTACCAACAGTAAATAATTCAGCAACTTTTTGAGCTGCCTCGAAACCGTATTTATCTTGATCGAAAAATAATACAACAGTTTGAAAACTTTCTAAATATTCGAGTTGGTTTTTAATAGATTTAACTGCACCGTTTACACCATTAGGTATTCCTACTGTTGCATATTTGTGTGAGAAAATTTGGGAGAGTGAAATAGTGTCGATTTCTCCTTCGCAGACACAGCAAATTCGACCTCCACTATTCCACTTTTCTTGACCATATAAGAGGGCTTCTTTTATAGTACCGACAGTTCTAAAATTTTTATCTTTATCTCTAATCTTTTGGAAGACAGGTTGTTTATCTTTATTGTAATACGTTGCTACTTGTACTTTTTGCCCTTTGTCTTCTGCGATTTCATATTTCCAAAGTGTTGAGCTTTCCAAAGTAATGTTACGCTTCGGTAAAGCTTTAGGCTCACCTTGTATAAGGGTCGTATTAATTTGCATGTTAACTTTCTGATTAGGTTGAATAGATTTATTTGGATTTGCATAAGTGTTGCAACTAAAGCAAAAAGTATGCCCATCATCATATAGGGAATTTCCGTCACTAGAGCCACAACTCTGGCAAGGTAAGTGAGCAATAAACGTACTTTCATTTAACTCCGTTTCTGTATTATGTTTCATTAGAACCAAGTTGTTACATCTTTATAATTAAAATACATTCTCCAACACCAACTACGTAACATTGAAATACCTGTAAAAATTAAAGCAAGATGAATACTTTTTAATATTGTAACTTCATATCCAAAGTATGGAAAAATAATAATCTGTGTAAGAATTGCTAAGACAAAACCAGAACCAATATCTAAAATAGTTTCAAGACCAGTTTTTTTAATAACAGTTTCAAATTGAAGTTGTTTCATACCTTCGTACCAAATACAGTTGTTTCTTTTTCTTCTTGGTTTGTGTCCCAACTTAATTTGATACCTTTAGGTTTTAGAGAATTTAACTCGACACGAAGTTTACCGTTTAGCTCTTTGTGTGCTACATTCAATTCTTCTAAATTTATATTTGCTTTATAAAGCTCTCTACATCGATCACTTAATTGTGTGATCTTACCTTTTAACGTAGCTATCATTATTGTTTGATCTGCAATAAGTTTTGTTGCCTTAACAATAGCTTCTTCTGTTGTTAGGCTTTTATTAGGTTCAAGTTTAATTTCGTTTTCATGTGTTTTGTCGTTTTCTTTATCTCCCATCTAGCCACTCCTTTGGTATTGTTTTATCTGCAAATTGGAAACCATTTTTAATACACCAATCTGCATATGTTGTTTTTGATTTTTTATAAATTTTGTTTTTTGAATTACCAAACAAAAATCTAATATCTAATTTAGGGTGTTGGTTTTTAACGAGTAGATGTTTCATTCTATCTTCTCGCTTTAAGTAACCTTTAATTTCAATAATAATTCCATTATCTAATTCTAAATCAGGCGTATACTTATGTTCTTTAGAGGGCTTGAAGTAATGCACTACACATTTCTCGTACTTAAACTTAACATTTCTTCTTGTTAGGTTATCGGCAACCGACACTTCAAGCCCACTTCTAAAATTAGAAGTCGCTTTCTTCTTGCGATACTTCCACATTTTGAGCTACAGGTTTCATTTCAAAACCATCTTCTTGAGAAAAACCAAATGATTCTTCAGCATTTCCCTCATTTCCTTTACCTTCTACTAACTCGATAATTTGAACTGCCTTTAATCTTAAAGTACAGCCCGAACCAAGCATGTTAGTAAAGTAAGGGACACATTGAAAAGCGACCTTCATTTTTGTTCCACTATAGACAGATAACGTCTGCGTTATTGGTATGCCTTTAGCGTCAAAAACCTTTGGGCGTTGCTCAAAGTCAGTTCCACTTTTCGTATTTACTTTTGCTTTTAATTTAAAAGTAAATTCAACCGAACCATCTTCTAACGATTTGTACGGTTTATGAGGGGATAATTTGCCTTTATTTTTACTAGCAACTTCATCTATAGTTTCTTCTATCAAAGCTACGATTGATTTTGCTTGCACTTTAGGCAATGTTAGTTTCGTTCGATATAATCCGTTTGAATCGAATTTAGTATCTGGCGAAAACAAGTAGGGATAATTTGCAACCCCTTCACTTGTTGTATGCGTCTTTAACTTTATTGTTTTTTGCATATGTTGTACCTCCATGTGTACACCTAATCTCGTTGTCCTTGCGAAACCGTCACGCTAACGAGACTACTTATCTTTAAGCGTTTTGCCATTCCCAAAATCTTTTGTCGTAATCTAAAACAACTGCTTTAGATAGTTGACCTACTTTTTCTGGGTACACATACGCAAACACGTCATCTTCAATTTCTTTAAACTCATAACCTGCACCGAGTTCAATCATATCTGTATGTCGTAAAGTTTCTTTATTGACTTCGTATAGTTCTCCTTTAACTGAAAAACCTCCATCATCTTTTTCATAGATGTAAGGAAAAGAATTTCCCATTGCTGAAGTCATTACAAAATTTTGAGAAACTGTAATGTAATCTTTTTTTATTAATTTGCTTTTTTTGATTGCACCATGTAATCGTCCATCAGATTTAAGTGTTCCATATACTAATAATTTTGTCATTGTATTCCTTTCATTATTATCACGTTATCATTACCATTTAGTTGAAAAAATATCTACTGTGTTCTACTGAAGATATGTCCAAATCACCACGAACTGGTGGTGGTGTAATTTTGCTATGTAGTTCTTTAGGTAACTGGTCGAGAAATTGCTTGTAGAGCTCCTCTAGGTAGTCACCTGAAAATAAGTCGACCACAACTTTACGTATTAACCTTTGTAAATCATCTACACGGTTCGGAGTTGTAGCAAAACTATCATGGATCATCATTAAGTTTGGAATTGGTCTAGCGTCCATTTTACAATACAACGCAGTTGCACAAGCAATCGCACCATCGATTGAGTGAACGATGTTAGGGCTTGCCGATGAAGACATTTTTCTAGTGTCTTTTCTATCCATTTGTCGTCTTAATGTTGTGTAAACCATTGATCCTGCGATACTTGTTTTAACTTTAAATTTATTCAAGTACCTGTAATCTTGTACAACGGGAAAACCGATGGGTGTTGTCCACTTCATTGAAAGATTTGCTCTACTAAATACTTTGGCAGTTTCTTGAAACCATTTCATTAGATTACTAGCTAAACGGATTTCATTTTCTAAATGTTTCCAAACAATATTAGCTAACCATTTACAATCTGCAAAACCATCGTCTTCTAAACATTTAGGTTTATGTCCTAGATCAACTTGTTTTTTATATTCATCAAATATCTGCTGTCTAGCCCCGTAGGGTTTTAGCCCATACACATAAGTCATAATGTTTCTCTTAACAATAGATCGAGAAATACCGTATTGAAGCCACCTGTTAGCTTCAGGAGAACCTGCACCAGCCTCCTGCTTTACCTCTTTCTCGACTTTTAATGCTACGATTGTATAGACATCTTGGGGGGTCTCTGATGG
>Ga0115004_10000956_pt1 | contig 22959 bp, 17 predicted proteins | sample ArcticOcean_MG_C_10_FD_88737 | JGI IMG/M metagenome (GOLD analysis project Ga0115004, IMG submission 88737) | Marine microbial communities from western Arctic Ocean - ArcticOcean_MG_CB11_90 | ecosystem: Environmental > Aquatic > Marine > Oceanic | place: Arctic Ocean: Canada Basin | collected... | reverse complement strand
TTTGCGGCGGTTTGGGGAAGACGAGTATTTCATAATCTCTATGAGCTTGAAGAGGATGGAGGGGCTAGGGAATGATGAAATCGACGAAATTAGGGGGCGGAGATTGAACGGTATTCATCGGATTTCCATTTGAGTTGATGATCGAAACTCCTAACTCCTTGGTAATATTTCGATCGGTATCTCCTCGGTATTAAGAGAAGACCATCACGCGATCGACCTGATCAAGTGGTTAGAGATGTCCGTTCGCACCTTGCTGACTCGTCGTCTTTACAGAGATACGTTCACCCGCAGAGGAGACGACATCGTAGCCTGCTTGATTCACTTCGGGGACCATTTCCCCATTAGTCATCAAATCAGCTTAAAGCTCTCCAATACGTCCTTGGATTCAAAGTAGAAGTGCGCAGGTGATTAGTTAAAAAATTTGGATGATCCCAGCATTGACCTCACCGAATACCACACGGCGAGGAAGCGCACTCCTCCGATGGTGGCGATCTGGACTTGGCGTGCTCGGATTCGAGAACTGAGTGGGGAGGCTGGCAAGCCTCGACCGAAGTTTCAGCGCGTTGACAGCCGCTTCGATTGGCTGGATGTTGATTCCGCCGCTCGACTTCATGGGATGTTACAAGATAGGGGTTTTTTAACGATGCCCAAGAGGAGGTTTAATCGTTCCTGTAGGGCACTTTTCTTGATGCAGTATTTCGAGGGTTTGGTCGCGGATTTTTTTGAGGACGGGATCGATTTTGGACGAAGTGTTACGCATGGCGGCGTAGTAGGCGGATGAGAAAGACCCGAGCAACAGGGGGAGGGCGGGGATCAACCAAACAAGGTGCGATTTCAATTCGATCAGGTGAGCTTTTATTTGGTCATGTGTTTATGGAGGAGATCGACGACTTGAGTGCGCTGTTTTTGGATCCCAGCAAGGTCGAGTTTAAGTTCGGCAGAGGTGTTGAGGAATTGGTAAAGGCCAGCGAGGGGTTCACTCCAATCGCCTGAGACAACATCGAGAGGAGTTTCGCGGCGGTGGTTACGGGCGGTGAGGGAAGCTCCGTTTTTAAGGAGGAGTTTCACGACTTCGGTGCGGCACATGAAGGCGGCAATGTGAAGGGTGGTATTGCCGTCGCGGTTGGTTTTTTTAAGGTCGCTTTTTTGTTCGAGGAAGAGGGCGATGAGAGATGGTTTGCCGTGGAAGGCGGCGCTAGCTAGGGGCGTCATTCCGTTTTCGTGATGAAGTCGGTTGATCGGGGCGCCGAGATTGAGGAGCCGTTTCACGCGGGGCAGGCTGCCACTCTGGATGGCATTTTCGAGGTCGTTGCGGAGTTGGTCGGGGTCCTGCTGGAGGGATTTGGCAATATCTCCAGCTTTATCGGCGACGTGGAAGATGAAGTCATTGCTGAAGTGTCCGTGGGCATTTTGGACCTGAAGGAAATGGAGTCCGTTGGGCGGAAGGGAGTCGAGTTCGATGGAGATGGTTTCTTCTTCACCTTTCCTGATGATGGCGGGAACACGTCGTCCGTTGACGATGACGTGGGCCTCTTCGGTGACGTGGCGCGCGTTGAAGGTCATTGTTTTTTGACCGTCGGCGAGGATGGGGAAGTGTTGTCGGCCACTTTGTTCGTGAAGGGGGCTGAGGGTCCAGAGGGCGGGTTGGGGAAAATCGAATCCGGCTCGTGCTCCGTGACGGGCGGTGAAGGTGCCTAGGAAGGTTCCATCCTTGGCAAGATCGAGGAGTTGCTCGCGGGTGAAGTGGCGGCGTTCACCATCGACTTGGATGTAGTGGTCGTCCTGAAACTGAAGGGTGAGAGAGGTGGGCTCCTTTTGGTCGAGGAAGAGGGCGTCGACTTGAAGGACGATGGCTCCTTCCCTAGCAGAGGATTCGAGGGCTGGGAGGAGGTCGCGAGTGAGGGGGTGGTCAACGGTTTTTTGTTCTAGGGTGAGTTGTCGGGCGAAGGAGCCGGAGGATCCGGTGCTGCCTTCGAGGACCATTTCCCAGATGGGATCAAAGCGGGGTTTACTGCGCCAGGAGAGGCGCCAGAGGTCTTTTTCAGGGATGCCCTTTTCGGCAATGTGGCGGTAAAAGTCGAAGTCGATGATGTTGAGTCGGCCTTGCGGGAGGATCAGGAAGCGGTCGTTTGCGCCGCGAAAGGTAGGGACGTCCATGCCGGTGCCGGGAGTGTTGGTGCTGACCAAAAAGGGCATGCGGTGGCAGTCGCCGCAGACATTGGGTTGGGGTTTACCTTCGCGGTTTCCTTTGAGGTGGAAGAGTTCGAAGCCGTCCTTGGCGCGTTTGGAGAGGACGTTGGTATAGGCTCGCTTTTGGGCGGGAGGATAGGGAACACTGAGGAGAAACTGGGTGATGTAATAGCGATCGTTTCTGTCAAGAAGGTCGCCACGTCCAACGGAACTGCCTACGAGAGCCATGGTCGAGCTCAGGGCGCTGTTGACGAGAAGGCGCATGCCGTTTTCGGGTGTTTGTGCGTCGTCATTTGGTGGAGTGTGACCTCGGACGTTTGCGCTATTATTTCCCCCGTATGGATCGCCGGGAATGCCATCCCAGTGGAAGGGGGCGGTGTCTTGGAGTCCGCGAAGTGGCATGGTGGAACGAGGTTGGATTTGGTTTCCGCCCGAGACGATGGGGGTATCCAGGACCCAGAGGAGTTGATCGGTATGGCCGTCGGGATGGCAGCTGGCGCAGGAAAAGGTTTTGGTGGAGGAGGCATTGGCGTTGTTAAAGGCAACACGTCCTTGTTTGAAGGGGGGAGGAGTGGGATCGTCGAGAGGGATGATGGACTGCATGACAGGACGGGCTCGGTCGGTCAGGTCGACGAGGGAGACGGAGTTGGCAACGGCATTAAAAACCCAGGCTCGGGCGGGAGTGCCATCCGCTTTTGATTGCAGTGCAATGCCCCGCGGGACGGACCCGACTTGGACTTGGCCGAGGAGTTCGCCAGTGGTGGCATCGACTGTGAAGAGCTTGTCGGAGCCGGCCGCAGTGGCGACGAGGGTTTTGTCGTCGGGGCTGAGTTCGACGGCGAAGGGGGTGGCAAAGGCTTGCCCGGGCTTGGGATGAACCGGAGGGAGAGGCTCGAGGTCGATGAAGTGAGGTTTTTTAGCAGCGTTCTTTTGGAATTCAACGCGGGTAATTTGATTCAGGAAGGCGCGGTTTTCGAGTTCGGCGAGGCCGTGTTTTTTAGTGCCGGAGCGACCATTGACGTCATTACGAGCGTCGGTTTGAGCAATAAAAACGGTGCCTTTTGAATCGACGGTGAGGCCGTAGAGAAGGGTGCCTAGGGTGTCGACGGTTTCGATGAGACGGTCGGTTTCGGTGTCGAAAACGAAGAGGTCTTTGTCGGGGACGCGCGGATGTTTGATGATGTCGAGAACGTGGCCGAGTGAGAGGACGTTGTTGTGGGCAATGGAGTGTTGGTGGGCATCGAAGGTGACGAGGTCGCCGTCGATTTTGTAGCCACCTGAGAGTTGCGTTTTGTTGTTGGATTCAAAGGGTATGACGTAAAGTTTGCCGTGACGCACGGTGAGCGCGCGCGGGTCCTGGGCGGGAATACTTAGGTGTTTTGTGACGAGGCGGGAGGCGACGTCGATAACGGCAATCTTGTTTTCGGAGGAGAGCGCGACGTAGGCCTTTTGATTATTGGCGAAGGCGATGCCGACGGGTTCGTCAAAGCGAGTGGCGCGTTTTTCGAGGTCAAGGTCCTGAACGGTTGCGATGACGTGAAGGTGGGTGGGGCTGGTGGGATCGGTGTCGATCACGCTGATGGAGTCGGAAATATGATTACTGATCCAGGCTTCGCGGCCATCGGGTCGGATTGCGATACTCACCGGGTCAATGCCAACGGGGATGCGCTTTAAAAAGCGACCGGTTGTTGTGTCAATGACATCGACGGTGTCAGCAGGGGTGTTGACGACAAAGAGATGGTCCCGATGGAGGGTGATGGGGCGGAAGTGGGGGCTCAGAAATGAGGGGTTGCCAATCTTGGCGGGAGGCTTTGGTTGGGAGCTCTTAGCCGTCGAGCGGGTTGGTTTTTCCTGACCAGGAAGGAGCCAGATGCCAAGCAAGGAGAGGGAGAAGAGGAGCGAGCCAAGGAAAAGACTTTTCATGTGAAAATGCGGTTACTTTCCGCCGGTGATTTTTTGGACAGATTTTTCAGGGAGGTTCGCGTTGGAGAGCCATTCCTGGGCAGCTTCCCGATCCTTACGGTAGAAAACCCGGCCGGTGTCGATGAGAGCGCTGCCTCGGGCCACGGGATCGGAAATACTGGTGGCCCACTCGACGCCGATGGCGGGGTCATCGTGGACGACGCGGGTGGCGTAGCCATAAGTGGCAGCATCGCGATCGGCGGCGGGGACGGAGGCGATGGCGGCGGCGGCTTCTTCAGGGCTGCGCCCGGCCCAGTGGTGGAAGGAGCTGCCGATCGCGTGGTTTTTGCCGTCGCCCTGGGGAAGGTCGATGGCCCACTCGACGGTGCTGGCAGGATCTTCTTTAGCATATTCTCCGGCGAGGCGCTCAAAGGCTTGGTTTTGAAGGGTTCCTTCTGGGATGTTTGCGGCCCAGTCGGTTGCTTCCTCCCGATCACCGGAGCGAAGGACAGCGGAGGCGGCGATGTGAATCATTTTGGGGGCTTCTTTATCTCCGTTTTTAAAGCGCTCGGCGGCGAACTTGGCGGCCAGTTGGGGATCGGTATCAGCGAGGCCGAAGGCGGCGCCCCATTTCATATGAGTTCCGCTGCTTTGCTCTTCCGGAGTGAGCTGGTTGAAGTAGGCGAGAGCAGAGGTGGGATCACTGGCGGCCCAGCCAGCGAGGGAGGCGGCCATGTCGCGTTTTGGAGTATCCTTTCCGTGCGTGATAGCTTCCTTTCCGGCGATGGCGCCCCAAGCGTAGTGAAATTCGCGGAATTCGGCCGAGTCCTGGGGGAGGTGAGCGATGTTTTCACGCATGAGGCGGGCATTTTCGGGCGTGAGGTTTTTGAGCATTTCCGAGAAGGCAAGGCGGCGCTCGATGGGGCCTTTGGCGATGCGGAATACTTCGCCGAGTTCCGTGATGTCAGCGTCGGTGAATGAAGTTAAAGGTGACTGGGATGAGGACCTGTGGGAGGACGATTTGGTGTCGGTCGGTCCTCTTTCTTCCGGAGATCCATCCTTGGAGACCCGACGGTTTGAAAGTTGGGAGGGAGATGTCTGTGACTTCGAGGTGGTTCCTGCGTGGTCCGCTTGGTTGAGCCGGGATCCGACGACGAAGGCAGTGAGGGCGACGAGGGCCCAGATGAGGTGGGAGAGGATATTTTTTTTCATGGGAGACTGTTAGGGTTACTCGTTGGATTGAAAGTTGTTTTCAAGGGCCCATTGATGAGCGGTTTCCGGATCTTGATTGGTCCAGGTGGCAAAGGTGCGTCTGGTGATCTCGTTGCGTAAGACGGGTGCTGAGATTTTTTGAGTCCATTTGATCGCGGTGCGGGGATCAAACTCGACGGCCGCGATGGCGAGTCCGGCGATGGCTTGATCTTTTCCTGGGCCGTTGGGTTGGTTTTGAATCCAGTCAGAGGCCGCTTCAGGTTGCTGGGTGGTCCAGTTCCAAAGAGTCTTCGCGAGAGCGGAATCTCGTTGTGTTGATCTGGGTTTTGCGGCGAGCCAGTTGGTCGCCCCGGCGGGGTCGCGTCGTGACCATTGCGAGGCGACGAGCTCAAAGTGGGTGGGGTCGCTTTGCTGATCGAGAAATCGTGCGGCGTTGGCTGGGTCGGTTTCAGTCCAGGATTTGAGAGCAATGGCGGTGGGGTTGTCTCTTTCTTCCGGATTGAGTTGGATGGTCCAAGCTAGGGCTTCTTTGGGCGAGTGCCGGGCCCAGGATCCGGCGATTTCTCCGAGGACGTGGTCGCGGGCCTCGCCGGGTTCAAGGGTGAGGGCAAGGCTGGCGGCCTTTTGAGGGTTGGTGGCGGCGATGGTGCCCAGAATACCTGAGTAGGCACCGGCTTTTTGCTGGTCGGCGAGGGTATGCGCCCATTCAAGAGCGGTGCCGAAGTCCTGTCGGGCCCATTCCTTGGTGATGGTGCCGGCCAGAACATGGCCGATCACAGGGTAGAAAGCTTGTGAGTTGGATGGAGAGGTGAGCCAGTCGGCTGCACGTTGTGGGTTGAGCGAGGCGAGAGCGGCAAGGATGCTGAGGGAGTGGCCACGTTCGAGGGAGAAGTTGGCAATGTCGAGGGAGGCAAAAGCGGCCTCGGGATCCGCTTTGGCCCATCGGGTGAGGAGAAGGTGGGTGAGCATCTTGGACTCACTGTCCCATTCGGGGGTCTTTTGGCGGAGGAGATCGAGAGCTTCCGGAATGCGATGGATCGAGAGGTGAATGGAGTAACGCTGAATCAGGTGGAGCCGCTCGGCGGGATCCGGGTTGGCAAAGATGGCGAGAAGGTCTGATTCGTCGCCTGTGACGGACCGGGCGGAAGATTTACTGGATCTACGAGAGGAGGGTAGAGCAGTCGTCGTTGGGTGGGATGATGAATTGCGGTCCGATTCGAGGCTATTGATCTTGATTTGCTGGGTAGTGACAGCAGCGACGCCAATGGCGAGGGCGCTGAAGGTGAGGAAATGGACTTTTAAGAAAGTGGAGATTCCGGATGCGGCTGGAAGGACGGGTAAGGAGGTCGCAATAGAGGAGGCGAGCGAGGCTGGAGCGGGGCTGACTGCGTTTGAGGGGAGGGCACTGGCGAGAAGTGCGGAGGTGGTGGTGATGCCCCGGTTGGATAGAATGGCGCGGAGTTTCTCGAGGGCACGGGTGGTACGCATGCGCGCGGCGTCCTCTTTGATACCAAGTTTCCGGGCGATCTGCGGGTGGGTTTGGTTGTCGTAGAAACGAAGAAGAACGAGGGATCGGTCGTTTTCCGGGAGCTCGTTGATGGCGCCATCGATTTCGGGTGCAAGTTGGGGCCATGGGTCGGGGGTGATTTTCATGGTATTGAGGGAAGCTGCGGTTTGTTCCCGTTGTTGGCGGCGGACCTCGGAGCGAACGTGATCCACGGAGGCACTGTGTGTTTCGCGGTGGAACCAGGCGGTGAGGGGAAGGGTGGAAGGAATGTTTGGGGCCTTTTTGATGAGCCGTAGGAAGACGGTCTGGGAGATGTCGCGGGCTGCTTCGTCATTAGCAGTAATGCGCCGGGCGACTGAGAGGACGAGGGGGAGGAACCGCTCGATGAGCGTAGTGAGGGCGCCACCTGATGGGTGGCGCAGGTGCTGCTTCAGAAGTTGGTGGTCGCTGGATAACACGAATTACTGGGAGATCGATGCAGGGTGTATAAACCGAACAAGTTTTTGGAGGAAAAAATGCTGTTCGCTTTTTCAGGATTGGACCAATCATAGTAAAAAAGAATTATGGGAATGCAAAGGTATCATTTTTTGGATGGTCTCAGGGGCGCGGCGATGCTTTTGGGCTTGGTGCTGCACGGGGTGTTGTCTTTTGCGGGGATTCCGATTTGGCCGGCGGAGGATGTCAGATCGGCGCCGGAGGTGATTTATCCGGTGATCGATTGGATTCATGGATTCCGGATGCAGTTGTTTTTTTTAGTGAGTGGATTTTTTACGGCGATGATGTGGAAGAAGCGCGGATTGGGTGGTTTGGTGAAGCAAAGGTTGTTGAGGATTGGGTTGCCGCTGGCGGTGGGAGTGGTGGTGGTATTTCCGGCGATGATTGCGCTGGGAATCTGGGGAGGGCAAGTGAAGGCCGAGCGAGGGGAAGTTGCTCAGGTTGGGGGGAGTGGATTATTTGAAGAGGTGATCGAGGGGGATGTGGAGAGAGTTCGTGCTTTGTTAGGGAAGGGCGGGGATGCCAACGAGAAGGACCATAACGGCACTCCCTTGCTTCATGAGGCATCGATCGCAGACAACGGAGAGATGGTTGAGGTGTTGTTAGCAAAGGGGGCCGAGCTTGATGGCCGGGGAGGGGATGGAGGCACGGCTTTGTCGGCGGCCTGTTTTTTCGGACGGGAGGAGGCGGCGATGGTTTTGCTAAAAGCAGGTGCTGATGTTTCGGCACAGGATTGGCGGGGGATATCGGTGATGGAGGCCACGACTACGGATTTTGAAATCGTGAAGGCGATCGGCGGAGCGTTTCAGATTGAGGTGGAGGAGTCGCATCGGGAAGCGCGGGAGAGATTAGTGATCGCGCTGGCCGAGAGAGGAGCTGATACGACGGGTGAGCGTGGGTTGGGGTGGTACCGTAAGGGGATGGAGTTCCCGGTGTTTTATCATCTCTGGTTTCTTTATGACCTGCTGTGGTTGTTGTTGGTTTTTGTCCCGGTGGCGTTGGTGGCGAATCGGTTGGGTTGGAGGTTGCCAGATGGCTTGATTGGGGTGCCGGGATGTTTGCTTTGGCTGGTGCCGCTCACTTGGTGGATGCAGTCGTTCATGCCGGGACAATTTGGGCCGGGAACATCGACCGGAATTTTTCCATGGCCTCAAAAGCTGGGGTATCATGCGGTCTTCTTTTTCTTTGGGGCGATGAGTTTTGGGCGGGGTTTTTGGGAGGAGAAAGTAGGACGGATTTGGTGGGGATGGTTCCTAGTCTCACTGCCTCTTTTCTTTTGGGGGAGGAGTTTGGTGAAGGATGATTTGATTTTTGGGGCCCTCCTTGCAAGTGGATTTTCGTGGGTCACGATTGTCGGAATGATGGGGCTATTCCGGAGGTTCTTGAATGAGGGGAGGCCGGTGGTACGGTATTTTTCGGACTCGTCTTATTGGCTCTATGTGGCGCATCTCCCCTTGATGATTGTGGTGCAAATTTTGATCAGCGCCTGGGAGGCGCCTTTGCTTTTGAAACTTGTGATTGTGATCACAAGTGTGACCGCGATCTTGTTGGCTGTCTACGAATGGACTGTGCGCTACACGTGGGTGGGTGCGATTTTGAATGGTCGTAAAATACGCGTGCCGTCGCCGCTGCCGGTAGAAAAAAGAACGATTTGAAATAATGGCGGTTTTGTGTGAGTCTCTGAACAGATGAAATTTTTTACTTTCCTTTCTGTTGGCTTAATGGGCGCTCCGGTTTTTGGGGCTTTGGAATTCAGGGATACAGAGGGGAAGCACCTTGATGTGGTGTCGGATGGTAAGGTCGTGGTGCGCTACATGTATGAGCACGATACCTCGACGAAGGAGACACATCACAAGACTTATAAGCCTTATCTGCACGTCTTCGATGCGGAGGGGAAGAAGCCGATTACGAAGGGGGCGGGTGGACAGTTTACCCACCATCGCGGGATTTTTATTGGTTGGAGTAAAATTCAGGCGAATGGGAAAAGCTACGATCGCTGGCACATGAAAGGCGGCGACATTGTGCATCAGAAGTTTACCAAGCAGGAGGTGAAGAATGGTTCTGCTGTTTTCACGTCGCGCACTCACTGGATGGACGAGAAGAAGACGGCGTTTCTCGAAGAGGCGAGGACCTTTACGATTACGGAAGGCGTGCATGGTGGACGGGTGATGGTCGACCTTCATACGAAGCTTAGTCCTGTGAGTGGTAATGTCTTTCTAAAGGGCGACCCTGAGCATGCGGGGGTGCAATATCGCCCGGCTGATAAAGTTGATACGAAGAAGACGAAGTATCTTTTTCCGAATGGAGTGACGAAGGTAAACGGGGTGAAGGATTTGCCTTGGGCTGCTGAGAATTATACTTTGGATGGGCAAGAGTATGGTGTCGTTCACATGAATGCGGCGTCGAACCCGAAGGGGACGGTTTATTCGGCTTACCGCGACTACGGGCGCTTTGGAGCGTTTTTCCAGAAGGAGATTAAGCAGGGTGAATCGCTCGTAGTGAACTATGGATTTCTGATTCTTGATGGGAAGCTACCTGAAGGCGACAAGCTACAAAAGGTTTGGGATACTTGGTCGAAGTAGGAGATTGAGGCAAAGTGAAAAGTGATTTTTTGAACGCTAATCGCGCAAATCTTAGCGAGTTGTAGAGGTGCTTCCTTCTGCGGCGGACACGTGGTTGCGAAGGGTTTTGAACCACGCATTTTTCCAGGGTTGTGCTGGATCCGTTGGGATCTTTAAAGCGATGGTTATCGCGGGAGAAGGAGAAGCGAACCGATCACTCGGCCTTCTCCGCAATCTCGATGTTGCGGAAGGAGATGGCCATGTTTTTTCCGCCATGGAGCTGTAGGCCGAGTGGGCCCTTTTCGATGGCGGTTTTCGAGGTGTAGGTGATCCCTTCGACACCGTTGAGCCAGGTTTTGTAGGTGCTTCCTGTGACTTCGATTTTGAGGGTGTTCCAGTCCTTGGGTTTCACGGCTGCGATCGCTTCTTTTCCTTCGACGGGGTAGCCCTTTCCGGGAATGTAAGGGGAGGCGGTGAGGTCGCGCTTGAGGGAGCCGGAGATTCCGATCTGGATTTGATCGTGGGCCTTCTTGAGCATAACGCCGGAGTCGATGGTGCCTTCTCCGTTTTTGTATTCGAGGGTGAGGGTGAAGTCGGTAAAGTCTTTCTTGGTCCAGAGGACTGAGCCTGCTTTTTTGGGTCCGGACTTGCAGTGGATGACGCCTTTTTTGACAGTCCAGTGTTCTGCTTTACTTTTGGAGTCGATGCGCCAGTTGGAGAGGTCTTTTCCGTTGAAGAGAGGCTCGGCATGGAGGAGGGAGGAGAGGAGGATGAAGAGGGTTGGGATGCGCATAGTGGTAGGTCTACGGATTTTCTTGAGCTATTCCTTCAAGGAGCTTGGACTGTTTGATGAATGAGATTCGATGAACTCTTCCATGTCCTTTTTCTGATTGTTTGAGAGTTTGCGGATTTTAAATGACGTCGTGTTGGAACCTCATTTTATTTCTTCGGCATGAAGATGACCTTGCGATCGTTGGAAAGGTTCTTGCCTGGAGTGGAACGGCCTTGGGTGACTTGTGTTTCCAAGAGGGCGAGGAGGGCTTTCACTTTGTCGGGTTTTTTTGCGACTAGGTTGGTTTTCTCTCCGAGGTCGGTTTTAAGGTTGAAGAGTTGCATGGCGGGGAGGCCTTGCTTTTTGGCTTGGGCTTCCTTGGGGGCGCTCCAGCCACCGCTGCCGCTTGCGAGGCAGAGTTTCCAATCGCCTTCGCGGATGGCGAAGTGGCCGCTGATGGAGTGGCTGATGATATTCTTACGGTCGGTGTCGCCTTTTTCGGAGAGGAGGGGCCAGAGGGAGAAGCCGTCTTCGCCGCCGAGGGGTTTGCGTGGTTGGTCGGTGATGTCCTGGAGGGTGGTGTAGAGATCCGTGAGGCAGGCAAGGGAGTTGGTGGTGCGGTCGCCTTTGATGCTGCCAGGCCAGCGGAAGATGAGGGGGACACGGTGGCCGCCTTCGTAAATGTCGGCTTTATGGCCGCGATATTTTCCGCTGGGGCTGTGATTAAATTTTGCGAGCGCGTCGAAGTTGCCTTCCGGAGAGCAGCCGTTATCGCTCGTGAAAATGAGGAGAGTGTTGTCATCGACTCCGTTCTTTTTCAAAGCAGCCATGAGTTGTCCCATGTGGTGGTCCATTTGCATGACAAAGTCGGCGTAGGGGTTCATCTTGCTGGCTCCTTTAAAAGGAGGGACGGGGACGATGGGAGTGTGGGGCGCGGGGAGGGGGAGGTAGATGAAGAAGGGTTGGTCTTCTTTGACGCGTTCTTCGATGCGGGTGATTGCTTTTTGGAAGAGGTGGGGGAGGACTTGTTCGATTTCGAAGTCGGGTGCGATGGGGCCTTTACGGTACCAACCGTAGGGGTCTTGTTTTTTTGTGACTCCTTCCTCGCGGATGGGGATAGCGGTGGGCTTACCGGTGTCGACCCAGACGTAGGGTGCCATGTCGAGCGAGCCGCAGTGGCCGTAGTATTGATCGAAGCCGTTGATATCGGGGCCGTTTTTGACGGGCTTGGCGAAGTCGATTTTCTTACCGTCTTTGGTCCAGTCCCATCCGAGGTGCCATTTTCCGATCATGGAGGTGTGGTAGCCGGCTTCTTTTAAAAGGTGGCCGAGGGTGGGGCGGTCGGCGGGGATGAGGTGGTTGCTGGTTCCGGAGAGGACACCGCGGGCAAGTCGGGAGCGCCAGTTGTAGCGGCCGGTAAGGAGTCCGTATCGGGTGGGGGTGCAGACGGAGCTGGGTGTGTGGGCGTCGAGGAAGGTGACACCTTGGTCAGCCATCTTTTGGAGATGAGGAGTCTTGATCTTACAATCGGGATTAGTGGGCGAGACGTCGCCGATACCGAGGTCGTCGGCCATCACGATGATGACGTTTGGCTTGGCGGAAAGGAGGCCGAGGGAGGCAGAGAGAAGAGCGAGGGTGAGGAGTTTCATGAGATGATTTTTTAAATTAAATGACGGCGAAGGCGATCCGGCGAGGAGAAAGCTGTTAGGAGCTTTGTTTTTGAAGGGTCATTTTTTCCCAATGAACCCCGTGGTCAGGCCGGTGCCCAGTAGAGTAACGGCCATGCCGGCGATCATTTGATTGGTGACGTCTTCATTTAGGAAGAGCCAGCCCCAGAAGATGCCGAAGAAGGGGATCAGGAAGGTGACGGAGGTGGCTGCGGTCGCTCCGGTTCGCTTGATGAGGCGGAAAAAGAGGACGAAGGCGAGTGCGGTGCAAAGAAGGGCCAAGGCGGTGGCGCTCAGCCAGCTTTGGGTGGTGGGGACGCTGTTGGGTAGATGGGCCAGGGCGAAGGGGGTAAGGACAAGTCCGGCACCCAGAAGGCTGCCCGATGAGGCGATGAGGGGAGGGACGCTGTGGAGTCTGCTTTTGATCCAGATGGCACCGAAACCGTAGAAGATACAGGCGACGATACAAGCGGCGATGGGCCAGCCGCGGCCTTGGTTGTGGAACTCGAGTTTTCCCCAGACGAGAATGACGACTCCGAGGATGCCCAATGCGAGACCGAAAAACTGAGAGGTTCGAAGGCGCTCGCCCAGCCAAATGGAGGCGAAGAGGGCGCTGAAGACCGGAACACTGGAGTTCATTAAGGAGGTGAATCCCGCGCTGAGAGTGAGGGTGGCGTAGGAGAGGAGGATGAAGGAGATGCCGGAGCCGAAGGCGCCACTAATGAGGAGCTGCCACCAGTGGTCGCGGGCGATCTGGCGGGCCTCTTTACTCAGAAAGATCGGGGAAAGGGCGAGACCGGCCAGCCCCATGCGGAAGGCGATGAGCGGGACGGGGCCGAAGCCCGGCGCGGAGATGCGCATGAACAAGAAAGAGGCACCCCAGATCGCTGCTAGGAAGAGGAGGATGAAAAAATCAGCGATCCGCACGATTGTGGGGTCGGTTGTTAGAGGGACTTTGTCAAGAGGATCGTAATTGAGGCGGCATGCAAAACGGGAACGAGCAGTGAACAGGTTCCGGTGCTCCGGACGAAGAAGTATTTTCTGATCACAGTGGGTGATCCTGGCAATCCTTGTGCCTCATCGCAGCAGAGAATTAGCTCACTCGGGCATGTGCTTCAGGCAGAATTGCAACTGGAGTTCCAGCCAGTTTTTTCCCTGAGGAACTTTTGGAATGGTGTTTCGTTCGCCTCCATAGGCGACGCAGGGAATGCCAACTTCCTTCGCTTTGTCTCTCAGTAAAATTGCTTCGCTGGGTGGGTGAATTCGATCCTTGGGGGAGGCGTTCGAGTAAATGAAGAGTGGGGCCTCGCCTTTATCCATGTAACGTAGCGCAAACTCCTGGGTCCCGATGGGCTGCATGACGCTCATGACGACTGCAGGACGTGAACTTTGATGCGCGACGATGTCTTTTGCTTTGGGGTCGGCAAAATCATCGTGATAACCCAAGAACTCGCTAATGAGGGCGCCGGCTGAAACGCCACTGCAGCAGAGGCGTTTTGGGTCGAGGTTCCATTCTTTAGATTTGGAACGGATGAACTGGACTGAACGGGCGCAGTGCATGGCAATTTCAAGGTAATCCATGTCCTTGCCGAGAAAAGGATAGTTGCAGCACACCACGGCGAAGCCTGCTTTTCGATACGAATCCATGGTGGCTTTCCGGTGCTTCTCCAGTTGGTTTTTGTCGCCTGATCGAAATCCACCTCCATGAAACCAAACGAAAACTGGAGCGGGTTTATCTCCCTTTAGCGCAGGCCAGAAGTCGAGTACGTTGCGCTCGTGCTTGGTGTCATATTTGACGTCGCGTTTTGGATCGCCCGCTTTGGCGAAGCTTGGTGCTACGAGCGCAAGGCTGAGCAGGAAAATGGAAAGGGAGCTTTTTGACATGGTGATGATCCTTGAAGGAATCGTCTTTTGATCAAGGATAAATGATGGGTTCCTTCGTAAGCTGCTGACGAATAGGAGCAAGAGATTCAAAGTGGAGAGATGCTTTTCGTGGGAAATTCAGCTTGTTGGGGATTGCTGGTGAGGGGTAGTCATTTTTTAAATGAAGCGGAACCATTTTCTCTTTTTGGCCTTAGGTGCTGGTCTCGGTGCGACAAGTGTCAGCGGAGCTGAGCAGGATACTCCGGATTCGTTGTCTGGATGGGCTGCGAAGTATCGCTTCACTGTTGTCGATAAAAGAGACGTGGTTTCGATGGACGGAAGGATGTCAAACGACCAATTGGCGAAGGGCTTGCAAGAGCTGGCCCAGTTGGCCGACTCGCCCATGCGTGCCGATGGCAATCATCTACTGGGAGCCTCCGGGGAACGACTTTTTCAGGTTCTTCTCAGGCAACGGTAACGACCATCTGGTTCTGCTGAAACGGTGAGGCGAAAAGGATTTGCTGGAATCCGTTTTTGTCGCTCAGTTGGTATGTCCCTTGATCGACGGGGGAGTTAGAATTGTGAAGGAAGATGAGGGCGAAGAATTCCAGATTACGTAGTCCTTCTTCATCTGGGGCCTTGAGACGTTTGACCGTTTTAAGAGTCCAGCTGCTAAGCTCGTTTTTATCGAGAGTAACGGAGAATTTCGAGCCCACTCGGCTTTCGAAGTCGGCTAGTTTTGGGCGATTGTTCATGCCACTTTGCCACTCGACAGGCAAGACGCTGATGCGCGTGAAGAGCTTGGTGGTCGTCGGGGAGAATCCTTCTTCCGCTGGGAGGAGATTGTAAGTCCAAGTGTCGTAGAGTCCTGCTCCAGAGGTGACGGTAGGTAGCCGGTTAGTTACTTGCCAATTTTTAAGATCGTCGCTGAGCCAGAGGGTGTAGTCGAAGTTGGACTTCTTCAGGGCTGGGTGGGAGATGCCGATTTCACCTTCTGCTTCGATGAACCGAAGGAGGCGATAAGGTAGAGCAAGAGCGCAGACAAAATCCCCGGAGCTCCCTCGTAAACGTGGGCGTTGAGTCCGAAGTGTCGCCAGAGCATCGCGACACTGAATCCGACGGCCATCATGAGGAGAGCGGTGTTTTCACTGGGGCGCTTTCCGAGGGCGTGCACGATCACGAGTGGACCGAGGGTGCAGGCGAGGGAGGACCAAGCAAGAATGACAAGGGTGAAGACGTTGGCCGGAGCGAAGAGGGCGATCGCGAGCGAGACGGCGACGATGGCAAGGGTGCTGAGGCGCTTTGCTTGGACGCCTTTTCCAAGTTTGAAGTCTTCACTGAGAACGGCGGAGCAGCTGAGGACCTGGGAATCAATGGTGGAGAGCGTGGCGGAAAAGATGCCTCCGAGGACGACTCCGACGGCCACAGCGGGAAGAAGGTTTTGTGCGAGAGTGGGGAGGGCGAGTTCCGGGTCGAAGCCGCTTGCGTTGGTGATGAAGAGTCGGGCCGAGAGCCCGACCACGAAAGTGACGGAGAGAAAACAAGAGCTCCAAAGGAAGTAGTAGATCCCCGTCTTTTTCATGTGCTGGCTGTTGTCCAATGCCATGAAGCGCACCATCACTTGCGGTTGGCCCACCACCCCGAGTCCATTGAAAAGCCAGCCGCCGGCAAAGAGTGCGGTTGCACCGAGAGAGCCAAAGCGTTGGGTGCCAAGGTCGAGATAGGTGGGGGAAACCTGGTCGAGTTTTTCGAGGAAAAGCGAAATGCCGCCAGCTCCATTGATAGCGGCTCCCAGGAGAAGAAGCATCGCGCCCATCATGAGGATTGATTGCGCGGCATCGGTCCAGATAGAGGCCCGGAGACCACCGCTGAGACAGTAAGCGAGAATGAGTCCGGCTCCGATCCAAGCGCCGGAACTCGGGTGCCATCCGAAGAGCCCGTGGAGAGCCTTGCCGCCGGCATTGAGTTGCGCCGCAGCATAGGTGGTGAGAAACACTAGGGTGATGATTCCGATGGCCGTTTGCAGTTTCCGGTAGTGGCCTCCGTTCCAGCGGGCGATGAGTTCGGAAAAGCCAAGCGCGCCAGTTTCTCCTGTCGCTTGCCGCAGCTTTCGATGGACAAAACAGTATGAGATGAGGTCCCCGAAGAGAAAGCCGCAGACCAGCCAGACTGCCGAGAGGCCGAATTGGTAAATGTAGCCAATCAAGCCGATGAACATGTAGCCGCTATTCTTGGTCGCGGCAGCGGAAAGGGCAGTGAGAATGGGCGAGACGGAACCTCCCGCGAGAAGGTAGTCGGAGCAGCTGTTTGATTGGCGCTTTGTCGACCAGAGCCCAATCAGGACGAAGAGGCTGAGAAAGAAAAGGAAGCCAGTGATTTGGAGGTTCATAATTTTGAGCTGGAAGCCCCCAAAATTAAATCAGGCTATTTCTTGATCCACTTTGCGCCGTATTCGTTCTTCGGATTGCGATAGATCGAGTGGATGTGGTCGAGCGGGTTTCCGCCGAGATCTTGGCCCGTGTATTCCACGATGACGTCAGGCCCGATGAGGTGGTAGGAGGCATCGCTTTCCGGAGTGAAGGGGCCATACCAAGCGAAGTGGGCCTTCTTGAGCTGGGTATCGAGCTCCTTCATGCGGGCCTTTGCGGGTTTTGCGGGGAGGTCATCGACCCAGAGGCCGACGAGTTTCAAAAGAAGTGCGTGTTGTGCTTTGGTGAGATCCTTACACGGGAGACCTTTCGCTTCAGGCATGATACCGTCTTTACCCGCTCCGGCTTGCATGCGTCCGCGCTTGGTTCCGATGATTGCTTGGGCGCGTTGTTTGTCATCGAGGCTTTTCATGAATTCGATGGCCCAGGCGATTTCGTTTTCCATCGGGATGATTTCCTCTTTTCCGAGCATGAACTTGTGAGGTTGGGTGCCGATGAAGGCGGGGGAGAGGGTCATCTTTTCACCGACGATGGCGAGATTGACCGCGACATGATGGCCATCCCACTGGACGCCCCAGGGTTTCGTTTCTGACGGGGTGCCAAAGATGGCGATCCAGAAGTTTGCGGAGCCAAATCCACCACGGCGTTTTGCCTGGGCTTCGTTGCGGAGGAGCAAGTCATCGGCCATCATGATGTTGCGGGCCATGAGGTAGCCGTTTTCGCTCAGGACAGTGGAGAGGAAGGCGACGGCTTTTTCGAGCTGGGGACGGGTGAGATCGCCGAGGCGGATTCCTCCGTCGTTTGCTTTGGTGGGGACGTTGGTCCACTTTTGGCGCTCGGGGTCATTGAGAGGGAGGAGCGCTTGCTTTTTCTCGGCATCGGAAAGGGTGGCGAGGAAGGCCTTAGCCGCGGCCACTTGTGCTTTCGGTGAGCGATCGGACTGAGCCGGTTTGGCTGTGGCGAAGACTTCGCTGGCGAGGGTCCAGGCGTGGTGGGTTTTACCAAAGCTGCTGCTAACCAGGAAAACTAGAGTGAGGAGATAGAGGGGAATATTTTTCATGAGGCCCTTTGGATACGCAAATCCTCGAAGATTGGAAGTCTCGTCGTATCGAGATTGAAAAAAATTGCTGTTACTGCTAGGAATTTGCTTTTGGCGGAAGGACTCTGTAGCCGCCCTTGGACCGGAGCGGAGGGGGAAGAAAGGGGGTTGCTTTTCCCTACCACCCTCATGGCCGGATCAGCTTCAGCAGCTACACTCGCCTTGGTTGGAGGCAACCCCACCGCCGGAACGATCACATTCGGGGAGCAAAGCGCGACATCTACTTCGATGTCGAACGATTGAAACAGGGAGAAGGAAATTAGCACCGATTGCAGCTGCGCTTTGGCTTACCCCAACAGCTCGCTCAACATCGAGTTACTATCAGCGAAAGACTTCACAGGAATACCAGCCTGTCGCAGCATGGTCAGGTGAAGGTTCGAGAGGGGAACTGATTCAGCGAAACGTCGGTAGTGGCCGTGCTTGAAACCCATCGCCTTACCGCCCGCCAGCACCAACGGATAGTTCCGGTTCGTATGGGTCGTGCTATTGCTGCTGCCGTAGATGATCGAGGTTTGATCCAGAAGGTTAGTCGTCCCTTCGGCGTTCGCCGGGGTATCACGCATCTTTTGAAGGAACCCGGCAAACTTGCGCGCGAGGAACTGATCCCACTTGCCTAACGGCTCAATCCCCTGGGGCTTGTTCCAGTCATGGCAAAGTGAATGAAGGTTTTTGCCCATACCCAATAGCTGAGGGAACTTCCCTGCCAACGTCGTCGCGTCTCCCATGCTCGCGATTTGATAGGTTGCAACTCGGGTCGAGTCGGTTCGGAATGCCAGGTAAATCAGTTCATACATCGTCCCGATGTAATCCTCGGGCACTTCGGAATCCGACTCGAGTTTGAGACGCTCTCGATCCTGGTCCGTAATTTCTGGTTTGGGAAGATCGACCCAAGCCTGGGAACGCTCAACCCGCTTCTCCACATCTCGAATCGAATCAAGATACTCATCAAACTTATCCTGATCCTCACGCCCAAGACGCCCCCGCACGCGGCGGGCATCTTCCAGAACAAGATCCAGCATGTTGCTCCCGCTCCGTAACCGACGCCTCCCCAACTCAGTCGTATCATCACCCACCCCAAATAAACGCTCAAATATTTGTCGTGGCTGATTGAGCGCCGGGATAGGACGACCATGCCGGTTGTAGGAAAGTGTACTCGATCGAGTCGGCTCTCCAACGCCACCATCCGTTGACATCACTAACGATGCAAAACGGGTTTGCTCAGCCAGATGATCCGCCGCGATTTGATCCATCGAATGGACATTGTGCAGCTTACGTTTCAAAAGGTTGCACCCGGTCAGAAAGGTATCAGCGCTATCGTGCCCATCAATCTGGCGAACATCTGGATGAGACAATCCCCCTAGGATTGTCAGGTCGTCACGTAACGGCTCAAGTGGCTGCAGAGCCTTCGTGAATTCAAAGCCCGCACCTTCGTCCTTGGGAAACCAACTCCACTCGGTCTTACCGCTATCAGCGGGAGGCATCGACACCCCAAAGGGGAAATAGATCGCTGCAAGGCGACGAGGTTCGGCGGCAGGAGCGATCCTCCCCATACATTCCAACGCGGGGAGAGCCAGAGCCGCACCGGCACCTCGCAAAAAAGTTCGGCGATTCAATCGCCATGGTTTCTTTGATTCCATATTCATTTACTTTGAAACATCGGTGTCGCGACTATCGCTTGCAGTAATTGTCCAACTCGCATCTCGTTCTTCACAAACTCATCCGTCAAGGCCGAGATGGCCGCTTCATCGGAAAACTCCAGACTCCGGCCAAGCGAGTATACTAGCAATTTCGACACCAGCGCGCTAGCAAACTTTTCCCTCCGATGCTCCCATAAGTATTCCCGCAATTGCGCGATACCATCGACCTCACGCCCATCAGGAAGCGTGGCCTTCGCATCAACCGGCAACTCGATCGTCTTACCCCCACCAACCGGCCATACAATCTTTTCACGCCACTTCCCTACCGCATCGAACTCTTCCAGAGCTAGCCCCCACGGATCAATCCCACGATGACAGTCGGCACAGGCCGAATCATTCACATGCGCCTTAAGCTGTTCACGAATCGGCAACCTCGCGAAATCGGGATCAGCAGTCTTCAGCTCAGGAACATTGGGAGGAGGAGGCGCGGGAGGATCGTTCAAAAGGCGCTTCCGGAGAAAGACAGCACGTTTGATCGGATTGGAATTCCGCCCCGTCGAGTTTGCCATCAAAATGGAAGCCTGCGACAACAACCCACCTCGACGCGATGCATGATCACCTGAAAGCGCCACAGGCCGGAACTCACCTCCATAAATACCTTCGATCCCGTAATGACGAGCCAACCGGTTATTGAGCATTACAAAATCTGAGGTAATGAAATGACGTGCGCTTAAATCGTTCCGTAGGATATGAGCGAAAAGCTCCTCTGTCTCGCTCCGCATATCGTGCGACAAGTCCGGCCTGAAATCAGGATACAGTTTCTTGTCGATCACCAGCCGATCAATGGCATCCAGATCCAACCATTGAGCGGTGAACTGTTCCACGAACTGCCGAGACCGATCGTCACCAATCATTCGGCTCACCTGTTTGGCCAGTTCGGCGGGCTCCTGCAGAACGCCCGATCTTACGGACGTCATCAACACTTCGTCCGGCATCGTGCTCCATAAAAAATAGGATAGACGCGACGCCAGCTCAAAGGAGTTCAATCGCCGGGGGTCATCCGAATCAGGCTCGAGGAGATAAAGGAAACTGGGGGAGATCAACGCCATCGCTAATGTCTCTTTGATCGCTTCCTCGAAGGTCGGTGACTCTCTACGCTGAGTCTTGAAGAAATTGATAAACCGCTCTATCTCGCTGTCCATCACAGGTCGCCGCCATGCCCTGGGCAGAAACCGCTCGATGACCTCCAGCGCATAGTCTGCTTCATGCGAATGCCGAAGATCCGAGTCATGAAGGATCCGTCGATGTTGTGCGGGAGGCCAACGATCGAACAGAGGTCCCTGGAACTCCAGTGATTCAACCACCAGTGGAGGTGAGCCATCATGATTGGTATTAACCACTGAGATCACGAGGCCCGGATACTTTCCCTGTCCACGAACAGGCAAAGGAAAGTTCTCTATACGGCCAACGAACTCGTATTCCCGCACCCCATCTGCCGTGATGTCCAGTTCCGCAAGGAGCTCACGATCAACCAGCGTGTCAGGTCTGTAGCCTACGAAGACCTCCATCCGTGGCAACTGGCCACGTTTTTTAGGAAACTCTGCATGCGCCTTGACCTTTATCCGGAACGCACCGTTTTCTGGGTAATCCTTCTTGATTCGAACCAAGAACTCCTGCTTCTGCCCAAGGCGATTGGATGGCTTGATCTTATTAACCCATTTACCCTCGGTCGATTTCTCGAAAGTATGAGTAAACACTTCCGGCTCCGGCGTCGTTAAGATCACCTGGTCGAGAGCGTTCCGAGCGGCCTTAAGATAATACTCGAATTGGATCCCCATCATGCGCAAGGAACGACCATTATTAAACATGCCATCCGGCGAAACACCATCCGGTGGAAAATCAGCAGCGTAGGAGATATCCAGTCCGAACAGATCCCGCATCGTGTTCTGATACTCCACCCGGTTCAACCGCCGCACCACCACTCGCCCTCCCTTGTCCCCCCTCAGCTTCGCGGCACGATCAATCGTCGTATTTAACCAGCTCAGAAGGGTCTCACGCTCATCACGGCTAAGGGTAGTCTCTTCCTCAGGCGGCATCTCACCAAGTGTCAACGCCTCGCGCACTGCATACCAGGCTTCGGCCGCATCCTGATTCTGGACCAAGTCGGTCGAGAGAGTGTCGAGACGCAACTTCCCCTTCTGCTTCTTCGGTCCGTGACATTTAAAACAGTGCTCCTGAAGGACCGGTTTGATGGTGGTATCGAAGTTAATCTCACGGCCGCCGCCGCCCGCAACTGAACCTACGAGTAATGCAAGCGCAAGAGTCCCTTGCGACCACCGATTTCGTATTCGATCCAGAATGTTAACCACGTCAGGAAAATCCTACTGCTCCACTCTCCCGATGCAAATCAAGAAGACGGTAATTCTCAGTACGTCCTGCAGGCTGGACGACGACGTTCACTGCTAGGAATTTGCTTTTGGCGGGAGGGCCTTGAGGCCGCCCTTGGACTGGAGCGGAGGGGGGGAGAAAGGGGGGTGGGGGGGAAAGAGTGGCGAAGTCGGTGGTTTGGTGCGGCGGTTGTGGAAATTGCGGCAGGAAAAGTGCCTGATTCACGCCCTATTTTACTAGAACTGGGAGACTTTAGCACGATCTTCGTTGCAGGAGATCGTGGATTCCCAGCTCGCGACGCCAAAATTACCATCCTCCGACTGCTGGGGAACCTCAAGAAGAAGGTGGAAATGGTTCGTCATCACTCAATCCGAAAGCACCCGGCACTTACTAAAACATCCGCATCAGAATACGGAAGTGCTCCTGTTCCTCGTCCTGAAACAAAAACTGCCGATGCACCAAGCGGGGAGTCACGTGATACCCAGCCAAATCAGGCAAAATCCCATCCGATTGGTGCGGAATAATCAGTCTTGGCTGCGGCATGCTGTGATACTAATAACCCCCAGAGGACGAAGTCGAAATATTTGCTATTACCACGGGAAATTGTGAATAGTAACCGGAAAATTATCCAAGCAACCGCCGCCCAACTCGATAAAGAAAGTGTTACTAACGCCCGCAAGGCTGCTGGATTAAAGCGATCCTTCTTCCCCAATTTCGCAACATGAAGCAGCAGACTCTGCGAGGCCTCATCATAGGTCTTGTTTTTTGACCCTCGCATCGTGCGGAGGTGGCAAGGTCGATCCAAATCAATTGGGTCAATTTGCTCTATCCAAAAACCTCTTCTATCAGGACCAGACTCGCTTGGGCATCAACTACGTTTAGCGGAAAGATGCCGTCATTCACCGTTATTTGCGGGACCGTCGGAACCGTCGGAACCGTCGGACCTCACGACTGGCTTTACGACGTAATTTACGACGATCCAAACGACGGATTTTACGACGACGCAAACGACGACGAAAACGATGGGAAAGGCAAACACTTAGGCAAAGGCGAAAGCAAAGGTAAAGACGAAGGCAAAGGCAAAGGCGAAGGCGAAGGCTAAGGCGAAGAAGACTTGCGTCCCGCTGATCCAGCGCCGCCACCGCGGCCCATCCCGCCACCCATCTCAAAATCTTCCCTCGCTTCAGGCGCGGTGCCATCTCAGCAGAAAAATCATCATCATCCTTCCGCACCAGTT
>Ga0115004_10000955_pt1 | contig 22965 bp, 20 predicted proteins | sample ArcticOcean_MG_C_10_FD_88737 | JGI IMG/M metagenome (GOLD analysis project Ga0115004, IMG submission 88737) | Marine microbial communities from western Arctic Ocean - ArcticOcean_MG_CB11_90 | ecosystem: Environmental > Aquatic > Marine > Oceanic | place: Arctic Ocean: Canada Basin | collected... | reverse complement strand
GTTATTCATTCTTGCCAAGAAAGTAACCAATCGCCCTTCTCGCTCTCGTTCGCTAAAGTGTGTATCTGTAATGGTGTTTTCCAATAAAGGCACTTCTAGGAAGTCGTTATGCCCAAAAGTCATATAGGTATTGTATGGATCTTCCAAAGCTTCGGAGCTGTACACTGTTCCATTTTCAGCAGAAAAATAAGAACTCCCTAAAACAGCCATACCTGCACTAGTTCCACCAATCACTCCTTTTTTTATGTTGATGTGCTCGTTTAACAATGCTTCGACTTCAGAGTCTTTCCAATAATTTATATAATCCGATTGATCGCCTCCTGCCATCCATATAGCTTCTGCATTGGCAATTTTCTGTAAAACATACGTATCGTTAGCGGCACTGGAATTGTTGAAAACAATGGTCTCTACAGAATTTACTTCTACTCCTAAGTCTGTATAGAAATAGTCGTTGTATCCGTCAGATCCACTTGCCCGAAGGACTAAAATATCTCCGCCATTCGCCTTTTCTAAAAACCAAACCATTGCTCTATCGTCCTCAGTTGAACCTCCCATGAGGCAAACACCGTAGTCTGGATTTGTGATTTTATCGGTAGTATTTCCAGTAAAATAAGAAGTGTACGATTGGGCATTTACAGTAAAACAAGCCAAGCTAAATAGGGTGAATAAAAGTGTTTTCATGGTTTTAATATTATGTTTATCCGCTTGTTTGCAGAATGCTAAATTTAGGCTTTAAATGCTAAACAGTTAAAAAACGTATTGTAGTTATTTTTTTGGATGAAAAGAACCAAAAATCATATCTTCAATTCATTTTTACGATCACTAAACTTTAAAATGGCTACCAAAATGAACTCACTCAGCGCTCTTCTGTTGCTAAGCTCAAACAGCATTTTACTACGCTCATTTTATACGCCTATTTCTCTAAAAGAATAGAGGACGAGTAAAAAAAAGGTAGGTGAATACTCAAATGACAAGATTAATAATATTTCCTATAATCATGCGAATAAACAAAATATTAATTTTTAGAATTAAGGATATTTAAAAGCTCGTTTGCGCACTTTTCGGTCTGTTCCAATGGAAATAAATGCCCTCCATTAAAAGCTATAAAAGTGGTGTTCGGAAAAAGAGGTTCCACTTTGTCTATGGATCTCGTAACCGCAATAGTCCCTTCTGTAGCATACAGATAAAAACTAGGAACGTTGAGTATTATTTTCTTGTAAAATGGTGGTGTTAATGCGAAAATTTTGGTCTCCACCTCTTTTTTAAAGCGTAGTGTAATTCCTTCTTTAAGGTCTGTGAATCCGTATTTAATATAGTTTTGAAAGGATTGTTCTCCGAAGTTTTTAAACAGAAACTTGGTTCGCAGTTTTGAGGCTACAAATTCTCTATCGGGAAAATGATCGGAGCGTTTGGCGGATTTCTTTGCTAAGGGCATAATGTATTTAGAAACTCCGAAGCACTGTGATACTGCCAAAATACAGCGTATTTTTTTGGAAAGTACCGGCGGATCCATCATGATAATCCCTTTAAATAATTCGGGTTTTTGTTGTGCAGCTAAAGCTAAACATACTGCCCCAAACGAATGCCCTATTGCCCATACTGGCTCCGTGTAGTTTTCTTCAAAGTAGGCAATAATTTCGGGTACTACATCGCTCCATGAGTACTTGACTCTATAGTTACCATGTGCTAATAATGGGATATAGTCAATCTCATAATTTGGAATTCGTGAAAATAAATCGCCATATACCTCAGCTGGAAATCCATTGGCATGTGCAAAAAATATTTTTTCTTTCATGGCTCTAAGGTAATGGAAAAGGGGTAAGTAGGAAGTAGGGAATGGGTAATAGGTATTTGTTTGTTTATTTGTTGTCAGTCTGAGGTTCTCGAAGACCCTATTTTTAATTTAAGACCAACTACCAAAACCTATATTAACTTTACCCAATTTTAATATCCTTTACCCCTAATTGAATAGTAGTTTTACCCTGCCATACATTTTCTTGTATCGCGTAGCATATGTCGAAAGGAAGTCCTTTAGATATATAAGAATCGTGTTTCCCCAATTTAAAAGCAATCCCATTCATTTCAGAAAGCCTTTCCTTTTCGGTACACATATGTAGTTTAAGATGTTCTTTTTCTGCTCCCACAGTTCTACTGTATCCTTTGTCTAAAGCATTTTTTGTAATAAATAAAGGCGCCATGTTTTCAGGTCCAAAAGGTTCAAATTGCTTGAGTATATTATTGAATCCTTCTGTTATATCTGCAAAATCTATCTCTGCGTCTACGTTATATACCTCTACTTTTTGTTCTTCTGTAATCGTTTCAGAAACCACTTTTTCGAAAGCTTCTTTAAAAGCTTCGTAGTTTTTCTCTTTCAAGGTGAGTCCTGCCGCATACATATGCCCACCAAACTGATCTATATGTTCTTTACAGGCTTCTAAGGCTTCATACACATCAAATCCATGTACCGACCGTACCGATGCTGCTAATACGCCACCTTTGCTTTTGGTAAATACAACTGTGGGTCTATAATAGGTTTCAATGAGTCTGGAAGCTACAATTCCAATAACTCCTTTATGCCATTCTGGATCATAGACTACGGTAGAAACTCTTTCTTCTTCCTTGTTTTCTATTATTTGAGTATGTGCTTCTTTAGCTATTCGCTGATCTTGCGACCTTCTATCGGTATTAAACTCTTCAATTTCATTGGCTGTTTTAATTGCCTCAGCTTCGTTTTCTTCAATTAATAAACGCACGGCATTATGTGCGTGTTTCATTCTACCTGCTGCATTTATACGCGGGGCAATGGTAAATACCACGTCGGTAATGGTCATTTTACCAACGCGTTTATGTTCTTTCATTAAAGCCAACATCCCCATTCGAGGTTTGGCGTTTAATAATTTTAATCCATAAAAAGCCAGCACTCTATTTTCCCCTACTATTGGAACGATGTCTGCGCCAATAGCAACAGCAACATAGTCGAGGTATTCTAAGGCAATTTTCTCATCTAGCTTATGGTGTTTTAAATAGGCTTGCATCAGTTTGAAACCGACTCCACAACCACATAATTCTTTAAATGGATAGTCACAGTCGCTTCTTTTAGGGTCTAAAACGGCAAATGCATTGGGAAGTATTTCTCCTGGACGGTGATGATCGCAAACAATAATATCTAAGCCTTTAGACTGTGCATAAGCGATTTTTTCAATCGCTTTTACGCCACAATCTAAGGTAATCATTAGGCTAATTCCTTTGGCAATTGCATCGTCTATTCCCAAGTAAGAAATACCGTAGCCTTCGTTGTATCTATCTGGGATATAATAGTCGCATACTGCATTTTGACTCTTTAGAAAGCTATACATCAAACTCACCGAAGTAGTTCCATCTACATCGTAATCGCCGTATACTCTAATGGATTCTTTATTTGAAATTGCAGATGTTATCCGCTGTACCGCCTTGTCCATATCCTTCATTAAAAAAGGATCGTGGAGCATTGATAATTGTGGTCTGAAAAATGTTTTAGCCTTCTCGAAGGTATCTATTTCTCTACTCACCAATAAGGAACAAATTGCTTTCGAAACCCCAAGTTCTTTACTGAGTTTAAAGACCTTTTGACTGTCTGGCTTGGCTTTTAAAACCCATTTTTTTTCTGACATAATGATAGGTTGAATTTAAATATTGAAGGTTGAAAGTCTCAAAATAATATGCATATCCGTTAATTATAGCATGTATCAAAACAATGGGTAGTAAATTTAAAATTCCTTATCTTCTTGTTCATTTTTGCCTTGACGCAAAAACGAACCAAAAAAGTCAAGACTTCTCTTCTATTTTACGTTTTCTCCACTAAAAGAAGAAATGTCAGAAACAACATTTTAATTTTCTATGCGAATCTCCTTTATCTCTCTGCCTAACAATCTTCAAATTAACACATCATCAAATTTTCAAATCCCTCTTCTAAATTTTATTTTGAATATTTATTGAATGCTTATGGATCAGCTCAAAAAGCTCGTAGACCATTTCTTTAGACAATCCCAGCTCTAAGCCTGTGCTCTTACGGGTTCTTAAGATGCCGAAAAAACGCTCTATCTGAAAGGTCATTATATTGTTTTCCTTCTTCGCTTTACCTATCTCCGCTACCATCTCCATACGTTTTTGAATCACGTGCAAGAGTTCGTTATCGTACCTGTCAATTATAGAACGCATCTTGTTTAATTGCCTATTAAAGTCTTCACTCTCGTGAATGGCTTTGGGCATAATTAAATTATTCATCAGCTGATGAAGGGTGTCGGGTGTGATTTGTTGCTTCGCATCGCTTAGCGCTGATGCTGGATTGCAGTGGGTTTCTATCATCAAACCATCCATGTCTAAGTCGAGTGCTATTTGACTTAGATCAGAAATTAATGCAGCATCTCCTGCAATATGGCTGGGGTCGCAAATAATAGGTAATTCGGGCATCAAACGTTTTAGCTTAATGGCTAAATCCCATTTGGGAACGTTTCTATAAGGGGCTGCTTCGTAAGAATAAAACCCTCTGTGAATTGCCATCAACTGGCTAATCCCACATTTATTAAATCGTTCTAAAGCTCCCATCCATAATCCTATATCCGGATGTAATGGATTTTTCACCATTACCGGAATATCTACTCCTCGGAGTGCTTCCGCAATTTCCTGAACGTAAAAAGGGTTTACGGTAGTGCGGGCACCGATCCATAAATAATCGATGTTATTTTCTAAACAGGCTTCAACATGATGTGCATTAGCCACTTCTGTAGCTACAGGCATTCCTGTTTCTGCTTTTAATTCTTGTAACCAAGCTAGTGCAGGTTCACCAATACCTTCAAAAGAACCGGGTCGTGTACGGGGTTTCCATACACCTGCTCTAAAAATGGAGGCGTCACCTTTTTCTGCTATTGCTCTTCCTGTTTCTAAAACCTGTATTCTGCTCTCTGCTGAACAGGGACCTGCAATTAAAAAAGGTTTGTCTGCTTTTTTAGCAAATAAGTCGTTGGACTTGATATGTAATTCTGTTGGACTCAATTTATTTTTTTCCTTCTATTATAACAACAAATTCTCCTTTTGGAGCTTTATTTTCAAAATGAACTATGAGTTCGTCTACCGTACCTCTAATGGTATCTTCAAACTTTTTTGAGATTTCTCTACTAATCGAAACCTTTCTTTCTCCACCAACAAACTCTTTTAGTTGACCTAATGTCTTGATGACTTTATGAGGAGACTCGTAAAAAACAATTGTTTTTGTTTCTTCTGCCCACTCTTTTAATCTTGTTTGTCTTCCCTTTTTAGGGGGTAAAAATCCTTCAAAAATAAATCTATCTGTTGGGAATCCAGATTGCACCAACGCCGGAATTAAAGCTGTGGCTCCAGGTAAGCATTCTGTGGGAATACCGTTTTCTACACAGGCTCTAACCAGCAGAAATCCAGGATCTGAAATCCCAGGCGTTCCCGCATCAGAAATCATAGAAATTTGATTTCCCATTTTAAGTTTTTCGATAATTCTTTCGAGCATTTTATGCTCATTATGCATATGAAAAGACTGCATTTGGGTACTCACATTTAAGTGTTTTAGGAGCTTCCCAGAGGTACGTGTATCTTCTGCTAATATCAAGTCCGATTCTTCTAAAATCCGAATTGCACGCAGCGTAATATCTTCTAAATTCCCAATGGGAGTAGGTACCAAAAATAGTTTCGACATAGTAATTTTTTACACAAACAAATTAAGTAAAAATAGCGGTGTACAGACCTATTTTTATAGATTTGTTTAGACAAACAAAATTGAATGTTTTTAGAAACTCCCGATAGTAATAAAATTAGTAAAGGCTGGATTGAAGTCATCTGTGGTTCTATGTTTTCTGGTAAAACAGAAGAGCTTATACGCAGGCTAAAAAGAGCTCAATTCGCCCAACAGAAAATTGAGATTTTTAAACCTGCTATTGATGTTCGGTACGACGAAGCAAAGGTCGTTTCTCACGATGCCAACGAAGTGAGTTCCACCTCTGTGCCTAGCTCAGCTAATATTTTACTTCTCGCCAACGATGTGGATGTAATTGGAATTGATGAAGCTCAGTTTTTTGACGATGAACTTCCTAGCGTGTGCAAGGATTTAGCCGATAGAGGCATTCGAGTTATTGTTGCAGGTTTAGACATGGATTATCTCGGAAAACCATTTGGTCCGATTCCAGCGCTTATGGCAACTGCAGAATTTGTAACAAAGGTTCATGCCATTTGTGTGGATTGTGGCGATTTAGCCATTCATTCCAATCGTATAGTAAGTTCAGATAAATTAGTACATTTAGGCGAACAAGACGAGTACGAAGCTTTGTGTCGTGCTTGTTTCTTAAAAAAGAATTCTTAATTAATGAATAGCTTTTCTTACTCTTTAAATCAGTTAGCTCGTTTTTGTAATGCCCAATTTAAGGGTGTTTCAGAGGATGTAATGATCCATCAATTTTTAATTGATAGTAGGAAAGCACGAAGTGTACACCAGCAACTATTTATCGCTATTAATGGGCTCCGTAACGATGGGCATCTTTTTATAGACGAACTCTATACAAAGGGTTTTACCAATTTTTTAATTAGTGATAAAGACTTTGAAATTGCAAAATATCCAAAAGCTAATTTTCTGCTGGTAGAAGATAGTCTTCTAGCCTTTCAGCAAATTGCGAAAAGTCACCGCCAACAGTTTACGATTCCTGTTATTGGAATTACGGGAAGTAATGGAAAAACCATTGTTAAGGAATGGTTGAGTACTTGTTTACAATCTAAGTATAAAGTTTGTAAAAGCCCAAAGAGTTATAACTCTCAAGTTGGTGTTCCCTTATCGGTTTTAGCTTTAAATAGCGATGCTGAAATAGGCGTTTTTGAAGCTGGAATTTCGCAGCTTGATGAAATGGAAAACCTGCAAAGTATTATAAATCCTAGCCTAGGAGTTTTTACCAATATTGGACAAGCGCATTCTGAAAATTTCAAGTCTATAGAAGAAAAGGTAAAAGAGAAATTAAAGCTCTTTTCCAATACTCAACAAGTAATTTATTGCAAAGATCACAGTGCTGTACACGCTATAGTTTCGAAAGAATTCGAAGGGCAGTTGTATTCTTGGTCTAAGCAGCATACCGATGCTTTTATCTACCTAAAGGATGTTATTGTAGCTATCGACAAGACGGTTATTTCTTTGCTTCACGAAGGGATAGAAAAACAGTATACTATTCCTTTTATAGATGAGGCTTCGCTAGAAAACTGCTTGCATATTATTTGTGCTTTATCGGTTTTAGGTTTTACAGAAAAAGAGCTACAAGTCAATTTAAACAAACTTGAATCTTTGGCGATGCGCTTAGAGCTTAAAGAAGCTAAGGGCAATAGTTTACTCATTAATGATGCCTACAGCTCAGACTTAGATTCTCTTAAAATTGCACTCGACTTTTTACTACAGCAAAGTGGGAATGCTAAAAAAATCGCCATTTTATCTGATTTAGATGAAACAGGAATCCCCAATGCTGAATTATTTCCTCAATTAATGAATTTACTTGAGGCCTACGAAATTGAGCAAATTATTGGAATCGGAAAGAACTTTAAATCTTTTGAAGCTTTATTTTCTAATTGTATTTGTTTTGAGTCTGCCGATGCCTTTATAGAGAACAGAGCCCATTTTGATTTTAAAGAAGCGGCTATTTTGCTAAAAGGAGCGCGTAGATTTCAGTTTGAGAAAATTGCCAGTCTTTTAGAACAAAAGGTTCACGAAACGGTTTTAGAAGTAAACCTAAATGCGATTTCAGAAAATTATCATTTCTATAAAAGTCAACTACGTAAAGACACAAAAGTGATGGTTATGGTAAAGGCTTTTTCTTACGGAAATGGCTCTTATGAAATAGCACATCATTTAGAATACCATAAAGCCGATTATTTAGCTGTTGCGTATGTAGATGAAGGAATCGCCTTGAGAAAGAAAGGAATTCGCACGCCCATTATGGTTTTAAACCCCGATGGCTCGCAGTTTAAGCAGTTAATAGAACACGGATTAGAGCCAGAGATTTATAGCTTTAGGCAGTTGGCATCGCTTTCTGTGGAGTTGAAAAAAGCGAACATTAAGGATTTTCCAATTCACTTAAAAGTGGATACCGGTATGCGCAGGTTGGGCTTTGAAATTGATGAAATAGCCCGTGTGATTACTTGGATTTCTGAGCATAATGAAATTAAATTAGCTTCTGTATTTAGTCACTTAGCCAGCACAAGCGATAAAGACTTTACTACTATTCAAATTGATGCTTTTAATGCTATTTGCCAACAAATTGAAGCAACAATTAAAAGTCCATTTTTAAAGCATATTTTAAATTCTTCGGGCATTCTCAATTTTCAGGAAGCTCAATTTAATATGGTTCGATTGGGAATTGGTTTGTACGGTATAGGAGATGAAAATCTACTTAATTGTAGCTCTTTAAAATCTGTTATTTCACAAATTAAAGAAGTTCCTGCGGGACAAAGTGTAGGTTATAATCGCTCCTTTTATGCTGAAGAAAAAATTTGTATTGCGATCATTCCAATTGGCTATGCCGATGGATTAAGTAGAGGTTTAAGTAATGGGGTAGGGCAGGTGTATATAAACGGCTTCAGTGCTCCCATTATTGGAAATGTATGCATGGATATGTGTATGGTAGACGTTGGCTTAATTGCGGCTCAGGAAGGTGATGAAGTTATTATTTGGAATACTCAAGAGCACATTCATCAAATAGCCAAAAGCTTAAATACCATTTCTTACGAGGTGCTTACCAATGTTTCTCAAAGAGTAAAAAGAGTATTTGTACAAGAGTAAGTACGGTTGCTAAGAAATGTGTTTTACTTCTTTAAACTCGAAAGCAGTGGGTACATAAATGCAAACATCACTACTCCAGCCTGACGTTCTAACATGCTTTCTGTAAGAAATCCTATGAGTGTTAATCCAACAAAAATTAAAAACAATGGATGTTGGTTTTTTATATAGAAGGGTCGGATCATGAGAAATAGTAGTAGTAGAAATCCTAAAATACCTACTTCAGCCCATGTTTGTAAAAACTGATTATGGAAGTTTAAACTTTTTCTGTGTAAGGGAACATTTTTATTCCCATTCCAAAAGAGGGCATCACAATTTTTTAGCGCCTTACTTAACTCTTCTTTGGCATCTCCAATTCCATAGCCCAAGATTGGTTTTTCTGAAATTAGCTCTATAGAGTATTTCCAAATATACACGCGTGGATTCGTTTGTCTATAATCTGAGCTGTCTACTAATTTATTCAATTCTACAAAAGTGTCGGCAATCCTCTCTCTTGTATTAGGTACGGCAATAATTATCCCAAGTAGTATCGCAAAAGCGCCAAGAATTTTAAATAGCCTCCCTTTTGAGGACTCCTTTTTACTTATCCAGACTAGGGCGCTAATACTAGCAATTAATAAAAATGCAAATAAATAGGCTCTGCTAGAGAGTAAGATTAGCGAAAACAGAAGAATAATAGATGCAAATGTCCAGGCAATTCGGGCTTTCTTCACTACAATTATTTCTCTCAAGGCAATAAATATTGCAAATGAATAATACCATGCTAAGTAGTGTGGTTTTCCAACAAGTAAATGTGGCAAGTTTTTATAGTAAAATACACTAATACTGTTACTTGTTTCGTACTCTAAAAATGAATTGTACAAATCGTATATAGCCATGCTTACCATAGAAATTGCAAACAGGTGTAGGAGTAAAAGTTTTTTATTTTGAGGAAAAAGAGAGACGCTCAATATAAAAACTGGAAGTAAGAGTAAAGTGATTTTTAAGGCTAAGTCGTTGTATGCAACAGTTGTATTTACGGAGTATACTAAACTTGCTAAATGGAGTAGATAAAACGCAATAAAGCACAGCGCAAATGGTTTAGTGAAAAGCGTTTTAATTTTTTCTTTAAACTGAAATGTACCTATCCAAATGATTCCCAAAACAATGATTCCACCCGTAAGTGGAACCTTATGAAAGTCTTGATACACCAGCCCAATAATAATACTGGCGCATGCAATAAAATAATAAAATGATGAATGTTTAAGCTTATCTAGCATCTAGTTACCTGAAAGAATATCTTCATATTTCTTAGAATTGTTGAGTACTTCAATAGCTTCATCAAGAACAATATCGTCTTCTAAAGCTGCTTTTACTCGTCCTTCTTGATAGTAGTAACGCGACATTAATTCACTTAGTATTAATTCTGAAATTTGAGATTGATATTTGTGAATATCATCTTGCTTATAAGAAATCAATTTTTCTTTTAAGACTTCTAAATCGTCTTTAAAATCAGCGTAATTATCTTCATTTGCTTGCTCAATAAGTTTTGCCAAGTCTTTTTCGGTATGTGTTTCGTACTCATAATCCTTGTCCGAAACAAAAGCTACAAACTCCTCATAAAGTTCGTTTGTTATTTTAAATACACCTGGTTTTGCAATAGAATCGTTGCTTAGAACAAACTGTGTAGCATAGTCGAAAATTAATTGCTTAGACAAAATACTTCCAACAATTTCGGCATACATATCCTGTTCTATGGTGATGTCTGGATCTACCCCACCACCGTCGTAAACTGTACGTCCATTGCGTGTTTGGAAAGCGGTTTTTAAGGAGTCTGCTACTTTACCTACGCTACCGTCGTCGTTTCTGTTTCCGTAGTCTAAGGCTTGAATACATCTTCCGCTAGGGGTATAGTATTTAGCTACTGTTACTTTTAATTGGGAGTTATAACTCAATTTTCTAGTCTGTTGAACTAATCCTTTCCCAAAACTTTTTTTACCAATTACTACGCCTCGGTCTAAATCTTGAATGGTACCTGATACAATTTCGGAAGCTGAGGCTGAACTTTGATTGATAAGAACTACTAAAGGAATTTCTAAGTCTAAAGGAGCTTTATGGGTTTTGTAAGATTTCTCCCACTCTTTAATTTTCCCTTTGGTAGAAACCACCTCTTGTCCTTTTTCTATAAAAAGGTTGCATATATCTACAGACTCATTTAGGAGCCCACCAGGGTTCCCTCTAAGGTCTAAAATCAAGCCTGTAACTTCGTTTTCGTCTTTTAACTTTGTAATTGCGTCTTTCACCTCATTGGCACAGTTTCTAGTAAAGCTTCTCAATCTTAAATAGGCAATACCATCGGCTACCATACCCATATAAGGAATAGACTTTACTTTAACCTCTTCTCTGGTAAACACTTTTTTGAGTGGCTTTTCTGTTCCAGGTCGTTCAATTAATAGTTCAACTTCTACTCCAGGTTGTCCTTTTAAAACAGAACTTACATCTTGAGTGGATTTTCCTTTTACCGACTTCCCATCAATTTCAAGTAGTTTGTCTCCTGCTTTAAGTCCTGCATTGTCTGCCGGAAAACCTTTATAAGGTTCTGCAATTACCACATAATCGCCTTTTTTACGAATCATAGCACCAATACCACCATACTGCCCGGTGGTTTGGAATCTAAAATCTTCTATGTCCGATTCGGGAATGTAAGTGGTGTAGGGATCTAAGTCTTTTAACATAGAGTCGATCGCCTTTTCTATCATTTCTCCAGGTTTCGTTTCATCTACATAATAGATGTTTACTTCCCTAAAAAGAGTGGTAAAAATATCTAGGTTCTTGCTAACTTCAAAATAGCCAGAAACAAAGGCAAAAGAAGAAAATGAAGCGATGGCAATAATAGACCAAAAAGCTATTTTTTTAAAAATTTTATTCATCATTAGAGTTTTTATGGAACTGGATCGTAGCCATCGCCACCCCAAGGATGGCAGCTTCCAATTCGTTTTAGTGCTAAAAGACCGCCTTTACGGAGTCCGTATTTTTTTAATGCATCTACAGCGTATGTAGAACAAGTAGGTGTATAACGACATGATGATGGGGTCCAAGGAGAGATTATTCTCTGATAGAATTTAATCAGAATAATAAAAACAGATTTAATTAGACTTGTCAACATTGGCGATAAAACGATCAAATACTTGTTTTAGTTTAGGTTCCATCTCTTTGATTTCCAGTTTTTCTTTGGAGGTGTAAATTAGTAAAGCAGCATAATTAGCCTCTAATTTAGAATACCAGTCTGCTTTGTTTAATCTGTAAATCTCTCGAATTTTCCTCTTCATCGCATTTCGATCTACTGCTAGAGGGAAGCGTTTTTTAGAAACTGAAAAAGCAATTTTTAATGGTTGTTCCTGCACGGTATCTACCTTCTTCCAAATAAGTACGAAAGGGAATTTTTTTGCAGATTCCCCATCAGAGATGATGTCTCCAAAAACAATCTTGCTTTTTAATATTTCCGTCTTTTGAAAGGTTTTATCCATTGATCTGTAAATGTAAAAAAAATCACTAAAAAAAGGGCGATTTTCATCGCCCTTTCCAGTTAAATAATCTTAAAATTATTTTTTGTTCGCTACTTTAATGTATTGCTCTAATGCCATAGACATAGAAGGAGCTTTTACAGAAGGAGCTTCAATATTAACTTTTAGTCCAGCATCGGTAACGGCTTTTACAGTCGTTTGACCAAATGCTGCTATGCATGTTTCGTTTTGAACAAAATCTGGGAAGTTTTGAAACAGAGATTTTATTCCAGAAGGACTAAAGAATACCAATATATCGTAGAATACATCTTCTAAATCAGACAAGTCGCTACATACCGTTTTGTAAAGTATAGCTCTTGTATAATTGATTTTATTGTCTTCTAATAATTCAGGTATTACAGGTTTTAATAAATCTGAAGACGGCAACAAAAATTTCTCGTTTTTGTGCTTTTTAATGGTGTCTATAAGGTCAGCAAAACGTTGCTTACCAAAGTAAATCTTTCTTTTGCGGTAGGTAATGTATTTCTGTAGATAGAATGCAATTGCTTCAGACATACAGAAATATTTCATTGCAGTAGGAACTTCAAAACGCATTTCCTCACATACTCTAAAGTAGTGATCAACAGCATTTCTACTAGTTAATATTACTGCAGTATGCTCTGTAATAGAAACTTTCTGCTGACGAACATCTGCACCATCTACTCCTTCAACATGTATGAAAGGACGGAAATCTACACTTACCTTTTGCTTTCGCGCCAACTCGTGGTATGGAGAAGTGTCGCTTTTTGGCTCTGGCTGTGATACTAGAATTGTCTTTACTTTCAAATCGTATTCGTTTTAAGGTTTCACTCTTCGCTTAAAGTATTCTACAAATTTAGAACACTACTAATCAACAATTTAAACCGATAAGTATCCATAGGAATGGTACTATTTCGAAAATGCAAAGATACAAAATAATATAAAACCCTACAATTGAAAGCTCTTTTCTCATGTACATGAAGGTTCTAAGTTTTGCGAATGCTAGTAATAGCGAGGTTAATCCGATTAATCCGCTCGTTATTTGTTTCGAAAATCCTAGGTAGAGATATAGAAAAACACCGATTACCAGCACTGGAGTCATAAACAAATTGACATATTGAGCTGAAAGAATGCTTATATAGTTAAATGCTTTTTCGTTAGTAAACAAACTGCTTATACCGTAGATTAAGAGCCACTTAACGATAAGGAATATTGACAGTCCAATAAAGGTTAATCCAAATAGATTTGAATAGTTCACAAAACCTGAACAATAGCTTAAATACGAAGCACCAATAAATGAAATAATTAGGATTGTCTGCAAAGACATAAAGACCATAAAGTAGTGAGAAAGCCTTAAGTGTTTTCCATAATTTAGTTGGAATTTCTTGCTGAACAGGGATCTATAAAAATAAAGAAATCGTTTGGGGTCGCTCTTGTATAAAAATACAGAGATAAGTGCTATGAATAAAAAAAGTAACAATACCCAATTAGATTGTGGGTAAGGTCTGAGTATCTCTATCATTTAAAATCCTTTTGGCAAACATAAAAAAAAGGAGCCTTTTACAGCTCCTTTTTTTCGTAATTAAAAGTCTTATTGTAATACAATTCTTTTAGATGATTGCCCTTTTTTAGAGACTACATTCAGCGTGTACATCCCTCTTGCTAAATGTGAAGGAATGCTAAATGTATATTCGTTTTGGTTTAAGTCTCCTTTTATCAAAGTACTAATAGCTCCTTTTGCGTCACACAAATAAATGTTTGCATTTTCTCCTGGACTCTCTTTCCACTGTAGGGTAATTTGTTCTGTAGTTGGATTCGGAAATGCAGTAAACTCAAAGTCGTTTACTGCATCAATTCCTACACCTACATTAAAGGATTGATTTGCCCCAACATAAGTATCACCTCCATTAGTACCATCATTATTAGAGAAAATTGAAGCTACATATAATATTGCTTCTCCTTGGAATTCTGCTGGTGGAACCCATTTAAACTCCCAAGCTTGATGTGATCCAAACACGAATGGTGAAGATGCAGTTCCTGCACTCGTGTGTGTTATATAGTCTTGACCTACTATTTTCGTGTAATCGGAGTCAGTGACCACTAAGTCCCCAATAATATCACCTTGCGTATTCTCTATACACGCTTGAAATCCTACTTTTTGATATTGCTGAGGTTCAGATCCTTGAGCATTAACCCATATAGTATAATTGCCTTCTTCCTCAAAATAACTTACGCTCATAGTAAGGCTTTGATCGGTTATTGGCACCGAGCCATTACCATGACAATAGCCACCACATGAACTCGTTAAAGATCCAACATTCCCTTCTGGAGCTCCTGATCCATTAGTATGTGCTTTATTGTTTCCTACCGTAAAAAATACAGCAGTAAAAATTCCTAAAATGAGTATAGCTTGTTTCATAATTGTAGTTTTTAGTTTTGTTTAATCAACTTAATGGTTTTCACTAATTTATCTTCTACTAGCCAAACAGCGGTATAAATTCCGTTTGCTAAATTATTTGCATTCCAATTTAATTCGTATCGACCTTTGGGCATTTTCTGATTAAGTAAGCTTTCTACTAACTTACCTTCTTGGTTGTATATTTCAATACTAGTGTTAGCGTCTTTATTAAGGACTAAGAATAATTTAGTTTGCTGAGTAAAAGGGTTTGGATAGTTTTGAGATAAATCACCATACTCCCTTTGAAGTTCATTTATACTAAAATCAACCCCATTGGATAAGATGATATCAAATGTACCAAACCAATCTCCAGCAATGCCAGAATTTAATGGAATAATTCTATTTATAGCCGTTTCATCACTAGCCCAATGATCGGTTTGTATGTTTACGTCACCTTCAAAATAAATTTGGGTTACCAAATCTTCATATCCTTCTGCTTGAACTTTTAAATGTATGTGTGCTGGTCTGTAATTAGAGCCATTTAAATATTTTCCAGGAATAATCGTCTCCAAGTTGTAGTTTCCATCTTCATCAGTAAGAACTTTACCTCTAAAGTTAAATCCATCGTTGTCGTAGTCTCCATTTTCATCTGCCTGCCAAAAATCTAAAATCACATTTGCAATTCCATCTTCACAGCTAGTATTACTAAGTCTACCATTGAGAAACAACTTCTCACCTTCGTAGTCTATAGGAACTATAGAGTTTGTTTGTGGCGCGCCTTCAGAAAAGAAAGGGCCTAGGATATCTTCTGTAGTTGGATCGCAAACAGGTGTAGTTGAAGCCTTTGAAATAAAAGGAATAATTGATGCGGCAAGAACTCCAAGGCTACCCTTTTTTAAAAAATCTCTCCTATTAGAACTCATGTTTTTTAGTATTTAATTCAATTTAAATGTACAAAAACACCAACAATTATCATTCCACATCTCTAAGAAACAATTTATTACAAATAGCACCCTACTTTGTACAGCTTAGAAATAATTCTATGGTATTGAAAACATACTAAAATAAATCAATACATTTGCTTTCCAAATAAAGAGAATTATGGCTACTGATTTATTTCAAGCACCCGATTATTACAACTTAGACGATTTACTAAGTGAAGAACATATAATGGTTCGCGATGCTGCCCGAGACTGGGTTAAGCGTGCTGTATCACCAATTATTGAAGAGGCTTGTCAGAAGGCTGAATTCCCAAAACAAATTGTTCCTGGACTCGGAGAAATTGGAGCATTCGGACCTTATATTCCTGAGGAATACGGTGGAGCTGGATTAGATCAAATTTCATACGGTTTAATTATGCAAGAATTAGAAAGAGGAGACTCTGGAGTTCGTTCTACTGCATCGGTTCAATCTTCCTTGGTTATGTATCCTATTTATAAATACGGTAACGAGGCTCAAAGAAAAAAATACTTACCCAAATTAGCGAGTGGTGAACATTTAGGTTGTTTCGGTTTAACCGAACCAAATCACGGTTCTGATCCTGGAAGCATGGAAACCAACTTTAAAGATATGGGCGACCACTATCTTTTAAATGGTGCTAAAATGTGGATTTCTAACGCTCCTTTTGCTGATGTTGCTGTAGTATGGGCAAAGAACGAAGAAGGTAGAGTTCACGGTTTAGTAATAGAGCGTGGAATGGAAGGATTTACCACTCCAGAAACTCACGGAAAATGGTCTTTACGTGCTTCGGCAACTGGAGAGCTTGTTTTCGATAACGTAAAAGTTCCTAAAGAAAATCTATTGCCTAACAAAAGTGGTTTAGGTGCTCCATTAGGATGTTTAGATTCTGCTCGTTTTGGGATTGCTTGGGGTGCTATTGGTGCTGCAATGGATTGCTACGATACTGCTTTGCGTTATTCTAAAGAACGTATTCAGTTTGGGAAACCAATTGGAGCTTTCCAATTGCAACAGAAAAAATTAGCTGAGATGATTACTGAAATCACAAAAGCTCAATTATTAACTTTCCGTTTAGGTCAGCTTAGAAATGAAGGTCGTGCTACTTCAGCACAAATTTCTATGGCTAAGCGTAACAACGTAGACATGGCTATGACGATTTGTAGAGATGCTCGTCAGATGTTAGGTGGAATGGGGATTACAGGAGAGTTTTCTGTAATGCGTCATATGATGAACTTAGAATCTGTTGTAACTTACGAAGGTACTCACGATATTCACCTGCTTATTACGGGAATGGATGTAACTGGATTGAATGCTTTTAAATAGGTATTAGTTAAATACTGAAGATTGAAAGTTTAAGATTGAAAACAGCCCCATTCGAAAATTTCGAATGGGGCTGTTTATTATACGGAAATATTATTGAGGATCCATCGCGTTAATTTCTTCAACGATAGTTTTTTTTATGTGCTCCCAACTGCTTGAGTTAATTGTATTCGGGTTTGGTTCTACATCAGCATCAAGAAAATACACTAAACTTTTTTGTGCAAAAAAGAGGTCTGTATTTTTGTATTTAGTTGAAAATAACTGCAATATTTCCATTAAACTAAAATGATTGAGCAAATAGAAAATATCGTAAAAATCCTTTTTACAGCCTCTGTTACAAACGGCATTAATTTTCATAGCTGCAATATCTTGTAAACTAGATAATCTAATATTTTCTATACTAGTTAAGCTTGATAAAGCTTTATAGTTATGACGTATAAAGTCAACTTTTACGCCCTTTATAAATAGATTTAAAGTATTTGAAGCTTTGGAAGTTACTATAGAGTCTGGATATTTATGAACCAGAATTTCTAAGAGCTGATTCTCGTCAAAAATATCTTGGGTAAAAAAATCTAAATCGATAGAAATTCTATGTCCAATTTGTAAAGAGAGAGCGGTACCTCCCACCAAAATAAAAGAAGATAGTTCTTCAAAGTCCATTAACTCTATTAAGAGTTCCAGTGTTGATTGCTCAACGGTGTTTTTGTGTAACATCTGAAATTCTCTTTAGGGATTTTATAAAATAGGGATAGGAAGTTAAGAGTCTTCTTATCTAAATTTGAGATTTCTACAATTTCTTGTTTGATTTTCACTGAAGCGTATATCTTTCTCAGCTCAGTCCAATCGGCTATTAAGCCTCTTTGCACCACCCTTGAAATAATAAAACGAGCATGCTCTTCCTTGTGTAATTCACTAGGTTTAACATCCCAAAATATAGATTTACTAAAATTCATAATTCAAAGATACCTCTTTTTAAGTGTAGTTTTAGAATGTAGTTTACAGTTGACGCATCTCTTCTTCAAATTTTCAAATCATCAAATTATTTTTTAACTCAAGCCTCTTTCCTTTTTTATAGCCTCATACGCTTCTTGAATTTTCAAGAATTTCTCTTTTCCCATTTTTTGTTGCGCTTCACTTAAGTCGTTCAATTTGTCTGGGTGATGCTTCATAGCCATTTTACGGTAGGCTTTCTTTACTTCGTTATCGGTAGCTGTAGTTTCGAGCTCTAAGATCTTATAGTACTGCTTAGGCTCCTTAAAGAACATTGCTTTAATAGAAGCTAAATCGTGTACATTGATGTGCATATAGCCACCAATCTTCTCTATCATATCTACTTCTGTAACGTCTATATGACCATCTGCCATAGAGATGCCGTATAAGAAGTGAATGAGTTGTAAACGTTGTGCATGCGACAGCTGCTTGTCTATTTGTAAACAAATCTGACGTAGCGAAACTTCATCGCTGTTGATGATATGTTTGAATACTTTAAAACTTTCCTCAGCACGTTTAGCCCCAAACATTTGTTTAAACTGCGCACGTACATAGTCCAACTCTCTTTGGTCTACTTTTCCATCTGCTTTAATTACATAAGCCGCCAATACCAATAAGCTAATTTCAAAATTAGCTGCAGGCTGACTCATACTTCCATAGTGTTGTTGGAATTTCTCTTGTTCATCAGCTTTACTGAATAATGAACCTAAAGAATATCCTAGTAAAGCGCCCATAGGACCGCCAAACATCCAACCCAATCCACCTGTTATCCACTTTAATTTCATTGTGTATATTTTTTGTAAAGATGACAAATAGTTGACCAATACGCAAAAGCTGACATTTTGTACATTTATCGCCTATGCTGAAAATATACAAACATAAAATTGTCAGAGATTTAGCCTGGTGTATCACATCAGAAAACCTACTAAATCACCCTCTTTGCGTGCAAAAAGAGTTTTTTGACTTTGATTTAAATACTTTTCAAGACCATTTAAATAGCTTAGACAAAGACCCAAGTCCTCTAGTAGATTTTCTTGCATCTAAAAACACGCATCGCCTCGGGCATTATTTTGAAGCTCTAGTTTATTATTGGTTGACCATTTCAGAGCGTTTTGAAATTCTTATCTCCAATTATCCACTTAGAAATACTAAGGGGATTACAAAGGGCGAGGTGGATCTTATTGTACAGGATACAAGAACTACTAAAATTGAGCATTGGGAATTGGCTGTGAAATTCTATTTGGCTTTTCCAGATAAAGAGGAAACGCTGTTTATTGGTCCTAACGCCAACGATTACCTGCATCTAAAATTAAAGAAATTAGTAGCGTATCAATGTGAAATTTTAAAAACGGAGGAAGGTGTTCAGCTTTTAGCTGATTTAAACATTAAAGAAGCTAAAGCCCGTTTGTTTGTGAAAGGTGCTTTGTATTACCATCCCAAAAAGAAATATTCTAATTCTACTTCCATAAATCCTCAGCATAATAAAGGTTGGTGGATTTATTATAATGAAGCACAAGAATTTCTAAAAGAGGATTGTAAGTTTCTGCTCTTGCATAAAAAGGATTGGCTAAGTTCGGCATCTCAAAATGAGCATATGCTCTCTAAATCAGATTGTCTCGAACTCTTAGAGACAGAATTACAAGACAGTCCTAGGAGTTTGTATATCGCTTGTTTTAAAAATGGAGAATTGCAATCTACAGGTTTTGTAGTTCATGATAATTGGCCGAAGATTTAAACCAAAAAAAAGCCCCATCCAAAACGGATAGGGCTTCTATATAAAGAATTTAATCTCTTATAATTCGAACTTGATACCTTGAGCTAAAGGCAAAGAAGTAGAATAGTTAATCGTGTTTGTTTGACGACGCATATAGCCTTTCCAAGCATCAGATCCAGACTCACGTCCACCACCAGTTTCTTTTTCACCACCGAAAGCACCACCAATTTCAGCACCCGAAGTACCGATATTTATATTGGCAATACCACAGTCTGAACCAGCATGCGATAAGAAAAGTTCAGCTTCTCTTAGGTTAGTCGTCATAATAGCTGAAGACAATCCTTGAGGAACATCATTTTGCATTGCTATCGCCTCGTCTAAAGTAGAATACTTCATCAAGTATAAGATAGGTGCAAAAGTTTCGTGTTGTACAATAGCAAAGCTATTTTTAGCTTCAGCTACAGCAGGCTTAACATAACAACCAGATTCGTAACCTTCACCAGTTAATACACCACCTTCAACAATAATATTTCCACCTTCTTCTACAACTCTAGTTAAAGCAGAATTGTACATACCAACAGCATCGGTATCGATAAGCGGCCCAACATGATTGTTTTCGTCTAATGGATTTCCAATACTCAATTGCTTATATGCAGAAGTTAATTTCTCTTTTAAAGTATCGTAAATACTTTCGTGGATAATTAATCTACGAGTAGAAGTACAACGTTGTCCGGCAGTACCAACAGCACCAAATACAGCACCGATAATAGTCATTTCTAAATCTGCATCTGGCGAAACGATAATAGAGTTGTTACCACCTAATTCCAAAATAGATTTACCAAAACGTTGTGCAACTGCAGTACCAACAATTCTTCCCATACGAGTAGAACCTGTAGCAGAAATTAATGGTACACGTTTGTCGTTTGTCATCCACTCACCAACATTGTAGTCACCATTTACAAGTGCACAAATACCTTCTGGTAAGTCGTTGTCTCTTAATACTTCGGCCATAATATTCTGACAAGCTACCCCACACATAGGTGCTTTTTCTGACGGCTTCCAGATACATACATTCCCACAAATCCACGATAAAGCTGTGTTCCAAGCCCAAACCGCTACTGGGAAGTTAAATGCAGAGATAATCCCTACAATCCCTAATGGGTGGTATTGGTCGTACATACGGTGACCAGGACGCTCAGAATGCATCGTCATACCGTTTAACTGGCGAGAAAGACCTACAGCGAAGTCACAGATGTCAATCATCTCTTGAACTTCTCCTAAACCTTCTTGGTACGATTTCCCCATTTCGTAAGAAACAAGTTTCCCTAAAGCCTCTTTATGTCCACGTAATTTGTTACCAAACTGACGAACGATTTCACCACGCAAAGGTGCTGGCATCACTCTCCAATCTTTATACGCATCTTGACCCGCAGCAACAATAGCTTCGTAGTCTTCTTTTGTAGTTACAGCAACTTTACCGATTAACTTCCCATCTACTGGAGAGTACGATTCGATTAAATCTGTAGTACTACCCAACCAGTCTTTTCCTGTTGAGCTTCCTTTATTTACTTCTGCAAGGCCTAAAGATTTTAGGGCTTCTTGTATTCCAAATTGATCCATAGTTATTGTCTTGAATTGTGATGCAAAATTACAAAAACCCTTTTAATTGAAAAGGTTTATAATATCGTTTCCGTTAGCTAATAATAATAAGCCCATAAGAATGAAGAATCCGAACATTTGTGCGTATTCTAAAAATTTATCTGAAGGCGATTTTCCTGTTACCATTTCCCATAGTAAGAACATTACATGTCCACCGTCTAACGCTGGAATAGGAAGAATATTCATAAAGGCTAAGATGATAGAAAGGAAAGCAGTGAAGTTCCAGAAGTGTTTCCAGTCCCATTCCGATTTAAATTGTTTCCCCATGGTAATAAAACCACCTAAGCCTTTCCAAGCTCCAGTTTCAGGATTTAAAATCAACTTAAACTGCTGTACATAAGAGTCTAATTTGTCTAATGCCAATGCTGTTCCTGCTGGGAAAGACTCAAAGAATCCGTATTCTTTATGGTCGTATATAATCAATTCTGTTGGGGGAACATAATACACTCCTAGTCTAGCTGGTTCGCTAAGAGCGATTGCATAGTTTAGAGTATCCATTCCTCTTAAAACAGAAAGGTTAATTTCTTGTCCTGCGAGAGTAGGTAGTTTGTTAATATACTCTGAGAAGTAAAGCATTTCTTCTCCGTTAATACCAATTAATTGATCACCTGCTTGAACTCCAGCAGCTTCAGCTACCGAACCTTTTTCGAATTGCTGTGCTATATAAGGCCATGCTAAACCAATGAACCCAGACGTTCCTTTTTTCTCAATAAATTGCTCTACAATATTTGTTGGAATTGGAATACTTACTTCTTGTCCTTTTCTTTCAACGATTACCTCCGAAGCTCCAGAAATTAGGATAGCTTCTGGGATTTCGATGAAACTCTCGTAATAAACACCATCAACAGTAAGGATTTTATCCCCGTTTTGGAAACCTATTTCTTTGGCTAATTCCGAACATTCTATTCCGTAAACAGCATTTTCAGTTTTTAAAACATCACCACCCCAAGTAAATAGAATCATGGCATAAATACCCATGGCTAATACTAGGTTTACGGTAACACCACCCATCATAACAATTAAACGTTGCCAAGCAGGTTTAGAACGAAATTCCCAAGGTTGTGGTTCTGCACTCAATTGGTCGGTATCCATAGACTCGTCTATCATACCCGAAATTTTCACATATCCTCCAAGAGGCAACCATCCAATACCGTATTCTGTATCCCCAATTTTTTTCTTGAAGATTGAAAAGTAAGGGTCAAAGAAAAGGTAGAATTTCTCTACTCGTATTTTGAAGAATCTAGCGGGTATAAAATGTCCTAATTCGTGTAATACGATTAGGAAGGAAAGACTCAAGAAAAATTGAGCTGCTTTGATTAATGTCTCAGTCATGCTATTAAATATTGTTTGTTGTTATTCTACGTGCTTCAGCATCCGAAGCGATATAATCTTCTAATGTAGGTTGCGCGACAAATGTACATTTTTGTAACGTATCTTCAATAAGATCCGACATCTGTAAAAAGCCTACTTTTTCTTTTAAGAAAGCATCTACTACGATTTCGTTTGCAGCGTTTAATATACAGGCTGCATTTCCACCTCTATGCATAGCATCGAATGCCAGTTGTAGGTTTCTAAACGTTTTTAAATCGGGCTG
>Ga0115004_10000952_pt1 | contig 22986 bp, 25 predicted proteins | sample ArcticOcean_MG_C_10_FD_88737 | JGI IMG/M metagenome (GOLD analysis project Ga0115004, IMG submission 88737) | Marine microbial communities from western Arctic Ocean - ArcticOcean_MG_CB11_90 | ecosystem: Environmental > Aquatic > Marine > Oceanic | place: Arctic Ocean: Canada Basin | collected... | reverse complement strand
TTAACACTCAAATATAAAAACTCCATAGATGGAGAAATTCCAATAGATGCACTGGCATCGAAAGCGCCAGTTTATGACAGAGAATGGGTTAAGAAAAAATTACCTAAAACAAAGGTAGACTTTAAAAAATTAAAAAAAGTTAAGATAAAAGATGCGTTAATAAAAATTTTATCTACAGCAAATCATTCTAATAAAAGCTGGGTTACAAACCAATATGATCAAATGGTGATGGGTGATACTGTTCAAAAATCAGGTGCAGACGCTGCAATAATAAGAATACATGGTAAAACAAAAGCAATAGCTGTTTCTGTCGACTCATCCGCAGATTATTGTAAGGCACACCCATTAACTGGAGGTAAACAGGTTGTTTGCGAAAATTGGAGAAACTTAATTTCTGTAGGAGCTAAACCAATGGCAATTACAAATTGTTTAAACTTTGGTAACCCTGAAAATCCAGAAATAATGGGGGAATTTGCTGAATGCTTAATAGGTATTAAAGAGTCATGTGAGTTTTTAAATTTTCCAGTTGTTTCAGGAAATGTATCTTTTTATAACGGAACCAACAATAAAAATATTTTTCCAACACCTGTAATTGGTGGAGTTGGATTAATTCAAAAATTAGATAAAACTATGAATCATAAATTTAAAAAAGAAAATAGTAATTTAATTTTAATTGGTAAAACTTTTGGACACTTAGAGCAAAGTGTGTTTTTTCATGAAATTTATTCAATTTTTGAAGGACAGCCCCCGGAGATTAATTTAGTAAATGAAAAAAATAATGGAGAAAGTGTTTTAGAAATAATTAAAAATGATCTTGCTGATTCTGTTCACGATATCTCACATGGAGGATTGATAGTGGCATTAGCTGAAATGTCCTTTGAGACACAATTTGGTGTAAAAATTAATAAACCAAAAAAATTAACAAATATATTTGAATATTTATTTGGTGAAGATCAAAGTAGATATATATTGGAAATTGACAATATTAATTTAGAAAAAACTGAGAAAATCCTAAAAAACAACAATATTTTTTATGAAAATATAGGGACAACACAAAAAGATTTTTTTGAAATTTCTAAAGAAATTAAAATTGATATTAAAGAGCTATATCAAATTAACAACCAATGGTATAATAATTACTAATGCCATTACCAATAAATGAAATTAAAAAACTTATTACCGAGTCAATTCCTGACGCCAGTATTGAAATTAAAGATTTAATGGGCGACAGCAACCATTACGAGGCTACTGTCATATCAAAAATATTTAATGGGCTAAGTAAAATTGATCAACATAAATTAGTTTATAAGTCGTTAAAAGGGAAAATGGGTAACGAATTACACGCTCTATCAATAACCACAAAAGGGAAATAATGGAAATAAAAGAAAAAATACAAAAACTAATAGATGCAAATAGTGTTTGTTTATTCATGAAAGGAACGCCAGAAGCACCGCAGTGTGGATTTTCAATGGCTGTTTGTAATCTGCTTAAACATTTAAATGTGAACTTTAATGGAGTTAATATTCTAGAGGATGAAAATTTAAGACAAGGTATAAAGGAGTTTAGTGACTGGCCTACTATACCTCAATTGTATATCATGGGAGAATTCGTTGGTGGTTGTGATATTGTTAAAGAAATGTTTGAAAAAGGGGAATTGAATATTCTCTTAAAAGATAAAAAAATTATTTAAATGAGGAGTTATATCTATAAAATATTGATAGCTGTAGTAGCTTTAATAATTGTTTTCGAATTTACAATAGGAAAAACCATAGATAAAATTAATCAACAAACTGAATTACTATTAACCAAAGAAGGTAGAAAAGGAATGATTTCTTCAATAAAATCCGAAATGGAAAAAGCTGTAAAAAAAAAAAATTATTTAGATGAAGATGAAAGAGTGCTAATTAATAATTTTATTAATAAGATCAAAAATGAACTTAAATCCGCTGAATGAAAACATATTAAAAAAAGTATATAAAAAGATACATATATTTCACAATATATATTTTAAAAATAAATATTTAATCAAAAAAAAGAGTTATTCCATGGAATGTGAAGACTTAGAAATTGCTAAGTTAACACAAAATATAAATAAAGGTTTTTATGTTGATGCGGGTTGCTACCATCCTCTGCACTTAAATAATACTTGCCTTTTATTTAATAGAAAATGGAATGGCTTAAATATAGATTTAAGTGAATTCTCTATAGATTTATTTAATTTTATAAGACCCAATGATGTAAATATCAATTCAGCCATATCAAATACTGGAAGTGAAGTGACTATTTATCATCAAAAAAAAATCAGTCAACTGACTACGATTTATAAAGAAATTGCTAAAAAAAGAATGCAAGGCTTAATTAAAGAAAGAAATGTAAAATCACAAAAATTAACTTCTATTTTAAATAATAGTAAATATAAAAACAGAAAGATCGACTTTCTGAATATAGATTTAGAGGGTGCAGATATGAGTGCTTTGCTGTCTTTAGACTTTGAAATTTATAGACCTAGAATAATTTGCGTAGAGATTACAAGTAAAAATATAGAAACATCTGAAATATATAATTATTTAATCAAATTAAATTATAAAAAAAAATGGTCTAGCAAGGCAAATATCAACCATATTTTTGTTGATGAAAAAATATAAAATAAAAATATTATTTTCAATCACATTTAAGTAATTTACCTGTAATAAAACGTTTTTTATGTAATAAAAGTTTAAAACCCGACTCATATATTGCTTCACATTTATAAGGCTTTCCTTTTTTTATATTCCGAACATTCTGAACAGCTAAAAATGGTCTTTTATAATCTGTGTCAATTTTTTGCCAAATATCAAAACACTTGAAATCTTCTGGATTTAAAAAAGGTCTTACTCCGTGTATTGGGTTAGCTAAAATACAAAGATTTTTTATACTTGAAGTGGATAAAAATTTAGCTATCTCCTTTCCACTCAGACCTTGGTATTCTAATTCAAAATTTTTGGTAAGATCCATGTATCTAGAAGGTAAATTAAACCAAACATACTGGTATGGATTAATTTTAATGTTTTCATAAAGAAAAAGTGAGACGCTCAAGATTCCCAAAGTATAATAGATTTTTTTTGAAAAAATATACAGTGAAACTAGTCCTAAAATAAAAAAAAGAGGTATTAGAAACATTACTTGTCTAAGCTCATCATAAAGATGGACTTTACGAAATATTAAAATTAGAGGTATTATTATAGTTATTCCTAGAATTGATCCGAAAAAAATATTATTTTGTTTATTTTCAAATATTTTTTTTTCAGTAAACGGTATAAAAAAAAGACCTATTAAAATTATTAACGGTAATTTTACAGACAACCAAATTGGAATATAAGTTGAAGGTAAATTTTGTGAATACATGCAAGTGCCTAATGTATTAGTGCAAACATTATTAAAGTGTTGGGACATGATATTTATGGCGTCAAATATTAAAAGTGGATTTAACCAAAACATAGGATAAAAAAGTAAAGTAAATAAAATAATACTAATAAAAAAAACTAATATTTGCAGATTAAATTTTTTAATAAAAAAAAATATATTAATTTTTTGTATATTTAAGAAAATAACTAAAGCTAAAAAATATTGAATTAATATCAAAACACCTGCTACCCTGATTGATAACAAGTAAGATGTGATTAAAGAAAAAATTAAGATTAAACTAAATGTAATTTTTTTTTCCTCTAGTAATTTTTCAAAAATATTGCAACATAGATAGGTGCAAACTAACCATACGGACATAAAGGGTACATCTTTTGGACTAAATAAAGCCTGTCCAAATAAATATGGATACAATAAATATATAATAGTACTAAACGAACAAAAAAATTTATTTTTAATAATTTTTTTTAATATTAGATAAAAAAAAATTCCTGATATAAAAAAAAATAAAAAAACTACAAAATGCTTTGAAACAAGGTGTGCTCCATAAGAACTTATTTTCTTATTTTTGATTAATAAATCTTTTAATAAAAATTGAATCGGTTGAGAAACTATTTGAAATCCTATTCCATAACCAATATATGACTTATATTCTTGTTGTAAATTTTGATCTAGCGTCTTGTTCAAAAAAATATGGCTAGTTAAATCTTTACTTAAAGTTGTGTTAAATTTCCAATTTGACTCTTCATATTTCTCATCAAAAGAAATACCTGTATTAATGGATGCAAAAGATCCGATCGTTAAATAAAGGAAAAGAAATATTGATAGAAAATTTTTTTTTAGTATTAGCATCAATTAGAAAAATAATAATCCTTTCTAAACTAATTTAAAGTTTAAAATATAATTTATAATTAAGATATTGTTAATTTTTATTTATCTAGAGTAATATTCTATAACTAAACTTGGTTCCATTATTACTGGATATGGCACTTCTGAGAACTTTGGTATTCTTATTAATTTTGCGGTCTTATTTTTATCGTCTAGCTCGATATACTCTGGCACATCTCTTTCCTTGCTTTGAAGAGCCCCATCTATAAAAGTTAATTTCTTAGATTTTTCTCTAATTTCAATAAGGTCAGTATCGTTAACTACATAACTTGAAATATTTACTCTTTTTTTGTTAACTCTAATGTGGCCATGATTTATCATTTGTCTTGCTGAAAAAACTGTGATCGCAAATTTAGCTCTGTAAATTACGGTATCTAGTCTGCTCTCTAATAAAGCAATTAAGTTTTCAGTGGTATCACCTCTTTTAGAGAGGGCTTTTCTATATATGTTTCTAAATTGTCTTTCATTTATATTTCCATAGTAAGCTTTAAGTTTTTGTTTAGCTTGTAATTGGATTCCATAATCTGTTGGTTTGCCTCTTTTATTTTGACCGTGCTGACCTGGAGGATATGCTCTGGAATTAAAAGGGCTTTTAGGTCTACCCCAAAGATTAGCTTTTAATCTCCGGTCAACCTTATGTTTTGATTTAAGTCTTTTAGTCATATTCTAATAAGGGATGTTTATATTGCTTCAGGGGTAATTGTCAATTCTGGTTAATATTATTTTTGCTCAAAGAGCTTATAATACTGCATAAAATCCTTACTTCTTTGTCGTTAGGCTCCAATCTATAAATAAGATTGTTAATATTCATTAACATAGAGTGTTTTTTTTCAATTGGAGTGAAAAAACCTTTTTTATCAAGTAATTTTTCTAAAAGGAAAATAAGAGATGTTATTTTTTTTTTGGAAGAAATTTTAATATTTTTACCCTCATTTTCAAATTTTTTAAAATAAATCAACTTAAAAATTTCATAACAGACTACAGTCAGTGAATGTGATAGATTTAGTGACTTAAAATTTTTAGACGTTGGTATTTGTAAAACATAGTTAGATAAAGATAAATCATCATTTGACAAACCTGATGCTTCGGGACCAAACATTAACCCAAATTTCGTATTTTTTTTTTTTGTTATTATTTCTAAAAACCGATTAATTGAAATATGTCTTTTATTAATGTCTCTTTTTCTTGCACTTAAAGAAATTACAACATCATAATCAGCGATAGCGTCATAAGTGTTTTTGAAAATTTTTGCTTTTTTTATTATATCATATGCGCCAACGGATGTAATTTTAGCTTTATTGTTAGGCCAAGTTTGTTTTGGTGCAACTATATTTAATTTAGAAAAACCAAAATTTTTTAATGAACGAGCACATGAACCAATATTTTCTCCCAGTTGAGGTTTTACTAAAATAAACCCAAAATTATTTTTCATTTAAATTAGCTGGTGCTTTTTCTTTAAAAAGTTTGTAATCCAAGCTATCTATTAAAGCTTTAAATGAAGCTTCAATGATGTTGGGAGAAACACCTATAGTAAACCAACTTACTCCTGTTTTATCTGTGCTTTCAATTAAAACTCTAGTAGTTGCCTCTGTGCCTGTATTTAAAATTCTAACTTTATAATCTAATAACTTTAAATCAGAGAAAAAATTATAGTATTTCTCAACTTTGCTAAAGTTAGATCTAATTGCATTGTCTAAAGCATTTACTGGTCCATTGCCTTCACCTGAGCATTTTATATCCTTTCCATCAATATTAAATATAACATTAGCTATTGTTTTGATTTTATCAGATTTTTCAACACTAACATTATAGCTTTTAACTTTTAAATATTCAGGTACTTTTCCTAAAAGTCTATTGGCCAATAATTCAAAAGATGCGTCAGCTCCATCATAAGAGTAGCCGCTAAACTCTCTGTCTTTTACTTCATTTAATATATTTTGGACTTTTGGATCTTTAGAGTCAATTTTTATACCAAATTCTTCTAAACGAGATAAAATGTTTGATCTGCCGGCTTGGTTAGATATTATTATATTTCTATGATTTCCAATTAATTTTGGATCAACATGCTCATATGTTTTTGGATCTTTTTTTACAGCGGAAACATGCAACCCACCTTTGTGAGAAAATGCAGATGCTCCTACATAGGCCATGCTTCTATTTGGTTTTTTATTTAAAATTTCGTCTAGAAGTCTCGAACATTCTGTTAATGATGAAAGTTTATCTTTTTTAATATTAATTTCATATTTATCACTAAATGATTTCTTTAGAAACAATGTTGGTATAATTGACATTAAATTAGCGTTACCACATCTCTCTCCTAAACCATTAATTGTTCCCTGGACTTGCCTCACACCCGCTTGAATAGCCGCTAAAGAGTTGGCTACAGCATTTTCTGTATCATTATGGGCATGTATACCAAGATTTTTTCCTGGAATAACTTTTGAAACATTTAAAATAATTTCACCCACCTCATGCGGTAAAGTTCCTCCATTAGTATCGCACAATACAAGCCACTTAGCTCCAGAGTCATAAGCTTGTTTTAAACAATCTAGAGCATAACTGGGATTAGATTTATATCCATCAAAGAAATGCTCAGCATCAAATAAGAATTCTTTTTTATTTTTAATAAAATATTTTGCAGTCTCTCTAATGTTTTCCAAGTTTTCTTCATTCTTGATTCCTAAAGCTACTTTAACGTGAAAATCCCAAGTTTTTCCAACAATGCAGACTGCTGGACAATCAGCATTTATAAGAGGGGCTAAATTAGGGTCGTTCTCTGCGCTTCTACCAGTTTTTTTTGTCATTCCAAAAGCAGTGAAAATACTTTTTTTTAAACTTGGTGCGTTAGAAAAAAATTCAGTATCAACTGGATTGGCCCCAGGCCAGCCTCCTTCAATATAATCAACACCAATATCTGATAAAATATTAGCTATTTTATTTTTATCATCGACTGTGAAATCCACGCCTTCTGTTTGAGCACCATCTCTAAGTGTAGTATCAAATATATAAACTTTATCTTTGCTCATTTAAATTTCCAGATTGTTTTACCTTTTTGATCTTCAATAGTAATTCCTTTATTTAACAATTCCTGTCTTATTTGATCGGCAAGATCATAATTATTGTCTTTTTTGGCTTTATATCTCTCATTTATCTTTTTAATAATAGTTTCTTCTGAAATTTTTGTATTTGATTTTTTAAAATCTTCCCATTTAGCTTTATCGACACTAAATAAACCTAAAAATCTACATGCATTATTAAATTGCACTTTACTTTTTTTATCACCCTTAATTGCATTGTTATACAACTCATGAATTTTAGCTATAAAACCTGGTGTATTTAAATCATCTAATAAAGAATCTGAAATATTTAAAATATTTTCTTCTTCAATTTTTTCATAAAGATTGTACCATTTTTCTATTGTAGCTTTTTGATTTTCAAGTAGTTGATCGTTCCAATCTAATGGTTGACTATAGTGAGCGCTTAGCAATGCTAATCTTACTACCTGACCTGAATATTTTTTTACAGCATCTGAAATTTTAATCACATTGCCTAGCGATTTTGACATTTTCTCTTTATTTATTGTAACGAAACCGTTGTGCACCCAATAATTGGCAAAATATTCTGTAGAATTGTTACAGCATGATTGTGCGATTTCATTCTCATGATGTGGAAATATTAAATCAAGCCCTCCCCCGTGAATATCAAAATGTTTTCCTAAGTATTTTTCACTCATAACTGAACATTCTAAATGCCAGCCAGGCCTGCCTCTTCCCCAAGGTGACTCCCAACCAGGGTCCTTTTCATCAGAAGGCTTCCATAATACAAAATCCATAGAATTTTTTTTTAATTTAGAAACTTCTATCCTTGTACCGCTCTTAAGTTCATCTAAATTTTTATTAGAAAGTTTCCCATATTTTTTATAAGTAGTAATAGAAAAATAAACATGTTTTTTATTTTCGTAAGCGAAATTTTTTTTTATCAATGACTTAATCATATTTATCATTTCAGAGATATGTTCAGTAGCTCTTGGCTCTCTCGAGGGTAGAAGGCAATTTAAAGACTTACAGTCTTGATGAAAAATTCTGGTAACTGATTCTGTGATTTCTTGAATTGATTTACTTTTTTTTTTAGATGACTCTATAATTTTATCATCAACATCCGTTATGTTTCTAACATAATTTACCTCACCATAAAGCATTTTTAATATTCTAAATAAAATATCAAACACTACTAAAGTTCTAGCGTTTCCAACATGAGGATCATCATAAACTGTTGGTCCACACGCATACATCGTAATTTTTTGTGGGTTTATTGGATTAAATAATTCTTTTTTTCTTGTTAGAGAATTAGTTAATTTTAAATTATGAGTCATTAAATTTGCAGACAGGAATTGAATTCATTTTGTGAAGGTTTTTTTTTCTAATCTCTAAATACTTATTGTGATTAGGATCATTGACATCTTCCATCGCTTTTTCTAGTTCAAGGTAAGTCATCCCAAGTTGATCCGTGTCATTTCGACCATCATTCCATAGACCATCTGTTGGTTCAGCTTTTATTATTTCGTTTAAAATACCCAAATGTTTACCTAATTCCCAAACTTGTGTTTTATTACAATCTGCTATTGGGGAAATATCTACACCACCGTCACCATATTTTGTATAAAAACCAACACCAAAGTCTTCGACTTTATTACCTGTTCCCACGACAATTCCAGAGTTAGCTGCAGCAACCTGATATAATGTAGCCATTCTTAATCTAGCTCTTGAATTTGCAAAACCATGTTCACTATTAAATACGTCTAATGTTTTTTCAAAAGAACTAAATACATTTTCAAGTTCAATTAATTTATATTCTACATTTTTGTATTTTGATGTAAGCCACTTTGCATGTTTAGTGCTTAAATCATGTTGAGATTTTATTTGTTTGATTGGAAGGCTTAAAACAATAGTTTTTCTTCCGGTTAAAGCGCATAGTGAGCTTACTACCGATGAGTCGATTCCACCAGACACGCCGACTACTAAAGATTTAGGAATAAAAGATGTATTTTTACAATAACTATCAATCCAATCTTTTATAATATTTGCTCTTTTTTCTACGTTCATAATCAATAAACTCTCATAATCCTTTTCAGGATACTATCTTAATAATCATATAATAATTATTAAGACGCTGCTTTAATAATATTTTTTGAATAATTTGAATTTTTCTTAATTTCCTCAGAAATCAAGAAGGCTAATTCTAAAGCTTGTGAGGCGTTTAATCTCGGATCACAATGAGTTCTATATCTATTAGACAGGTCGTTATCTGATATTTTTTGAGCTCCACCAGTACATTCAGTAACATCTTGTCCGGTCATTTCGACATGTAGGCCGCCTGCGTATGTACCTTCAGATTGATGAATTGCAAAAACATCTTTGACTTCTTTTAAAACATTGTCAAAAGGTCTGGTTTTGAAACCAGAAGCTGCTTTAATTGTATTCCCATGCATTGGATCACACGACCAAACAACTTTTAAACCTTCTTTTTTAATTGTTCTGATTAATTTTGGTAAAAATTTATCTGCACTGTTATGACCAAAACGTGAAATTAAAGTCAACCTTCCAGCCTCGTTATCTGGATTTAATATATTACATAAATTAATAAGTTCTTCAGGTTTTAATGTCGGACCACATTTTAAGCCTATTGGGTTTTTAATTCCTCTACAAAACTCAACATGAGCCCCGTCTGGCTGTCTAGTCCTATCTCCAATCCAAACAAAGTGAGCTGACGTATCATGGTATTCACCAGTAGTAGAATCGATTCTTGTCATAGCTTCTTCGAATGGTAATAACAAAGCTTCATGTGAAGTGTAAAAATTAACAGTTCTCAACCTTCTGTTAGTATCTGCATTTATTCCGCATGCTTCCATAAAAGAAAGTGCGTCACTAATTTTATCTTCAATTTCTTTATATTTGCCTTTAGTTTTTTCATTAATAAATCCTAAATTCCATGAATGCACTTGTCTTAAATCAGCAAAACCACCTTGAGAAAAAGCTCTAATTAAATTTAGCGTTGAAGCTGATTGAGAATAAGCTCTGAATAGTCTTTTTGCATCAGGTATTCTAGCGCTTTCAGAAAATTCCATACCGTTAATGTTGTCACCTAAGTAGCTCGGTAATTTTTTATTATTTTTTATTTCGAATGGTGAACTTCTAGGTTTAGAAAATTGCCCAGCTATTCTTCCTAACTTGATGACAGGCATAGACGCAGAGTGAGTTAACACTAACGCCATTTGTAGTATTGCTTTAAAGGTATCTCTAATATTATCTGGATGGAATTCTGCAAAACTTTCCGCACAATCTCCTCCTTGTAGTAAAAAAGCTTTTCCATCAACAACGTCAGCTAAAGATTTTTTTAAAGAACGTGTTTCTCCAGCAAAAACTAATGGTGGATAATTTTTAATTTTATTTAATACTAAATCCAATTCTTTCTTATCCTGATAATCAGGCAAGTGCTTTGCAGGATAATTAGTCCAGCTATTTAAATTCCATTTTTTCATATTCAACCTGAGATATATATAGATTATAAAAACAATTTTTAAAAGTGTTTTTAAAACAAATTACTCAACTGTAACAGATTTTGCTAAATTTCTTGGTTTATCAATGTCACAGTTTTTTAATAATGCGACGTGATAAGCTAATAATTGAAGTGGTATAGTTAATAATATCGGCGATAAATAATCGCCTAATTGAGGAACTCTGATTCCAAACCTGATATTTTCATTTATTAATTCTTTTTTATTATCAGTTATAAATAAAATTTTTCCTCCTCGGGCTATAACTTCTTGCATATTGGAAAGGGTTTTTTCGAAATACTTGTCTTTTGGTGCAATTACAATTACTGGTAATCCCTCTTCGATCAAAGCTAGAGGGCCATGTTTCATTTCACCCGCTGGATAACCTTCGGCGTGTAGATATGATAATTCTTTTAATTTTAAAGCCCCTTCTAGAGCTATTGGATAAGAAGAACCTCTTCCTAAAAACATGGAGCCTTTAGCGTTAAGAAATTCTTTAGCCATGATTTTAATATTATTTTCAACTTTTAAACTTTCTTTAAGCGCTTCAGGGAGTGCCTTTAAATTTTTTATATATTCTTGATATTTAACATTATTTAAATCGTTTCTAATTTTAGCCATCTTTAAACAGAGAATATAAAGCACTAACATTTGTCCTATAAACGCTTTAGTTGAAGCAACTCCTATTTCTGGACCAGCATGAATTGGCAAAACCCAATCAGAATTTCTTGCTATTGTACTTTCTACGACATTAACAACTGAACAAGTTTTAACATTATTTTTTTTACACACATCAAGTGCTGCAGCAGTATCGGCTGTTTCACCAGATTGAGAAACAAAAATATAAAGATTATCAGTCTTAAACTTCAATTTTCTATATCTAAATTCAGAAGCTATATCTATTTCAATATCAATACTTGTAAGTTCTTCAAACCAGTATTTAGCCACTAAACATGAGTGGTACGCGGTTCCACATCCAATTAAAATAATTTTATTAATATTTTCTGGTTTAATTGGAAAATTATAAATATTAATATCTTTTTTTAAGCCATCAATGTACTCATTTATACATGTTTTGGCTGTAGTTGGTTGCTCAAATATTTCTTTAGACATAAAATTTTTAAAATCACCTTTTTCACTAAGATTTTCATTGTTAGAAAGCTCATATACTTTTTTATTAATTTTATTTTTATTTTTATCATAAAACTCAACTTTATCTTTTGATAGAATGCACAAATCACCATCATCTAAATATGAGATTTTATTAGTCATGGATTTAAGTGCATAAGAATCTGAACCAAGGTAATTTTCCTCATTAGAAAAACCGACAGCTAGTGGGCTGCCTCTTCTTGCCCCGATTATTATGTTTTTATGATTTTTAAAAATTATACCAAGTGCAAAGCTACCTTTTAACTTTTTCAATGTCTTAAAAACAGAGTCTAAAGGGTTGTCATTATTTAATGCTTGGGTGATTAATAAAGTAATAACCTCTGTATCTGTTTGTGATTTAAATGTCAGTCCTTTAAGCTCAAGGTCTTTTTTAATTTCATCAGAATTCTCAATAATTCCGTTGTGGACCACTGAAACTATATCAGACGAATGTGGGTGTGCATTTATTACATTTGGAATACCGTGGGTCGCCCACCTAACGTGGCCTATGCCTATGTTTCCTTCTGATGGTGTTTTTAATAATATTTTTTCTAATTCTTCAACTCTTCCAGAGCATTTTTTTTCATTAATTTTATTATTGAATAACGTAGCCAAACCAGCTGAATCATACCCTCTATATTCTAAACGTTTTAGTGAATTGATAATATTAATTGATACTGGTTTGTTGCTAGCTATTCCTATTATTCCACACATTATTTATTTTTTTTTCTTTTATAATTTTTTATTTCGAGTTGAATTGACCTTGTTATAGCTAATGAATTTTTTTTAACATTCTTGGTAATAACTGAACCAGCTCCTATTGTAGAATTTTTATCCAATCTTACTGGAGCAACCAGCGAAGAGTTGGATCCTACAAAAACATTATCTAATATTTTAGTTTTAGATTTTTTGACACCATCATAATTGCAAGTTATTGTTCCAGCTCCTATATTTGAATTTTTTCCAATTATAGTATCGCCAATATAAGATAGGTGATTTACTTTTGAATTGTTACCAATACTAGATTTTTTAGTTTCTACAAAATTACCAATTTTAGTATTAGATTTTAAGATAGTTCCTGCTCTCAACCTTGAGTAAGGACCAATAACTACATTTTTTTCAACTGTTGTTCCCTCTATATATGAAAATGATTTTATATAAGAGTTGTCTCCAATTTTAACTTTTGGTCCAATAACAACATAAGGTTCAACTGTTACATTTTTTCCAAAAAAAGTATCACTTGATAAAAAAATAGTTTCGGGTGCAATGAGATTAACTCCTTTTGATAGAGCTTTGTTACGAAGAATTTCTTGTGAAAGTCTATAAACATTAGCTTTTTTTAATTTATTATTTGTATTCATAAAAATTTGTCTTTACATTAATAACTCAATTGAAATAACTCACAAAATATTTCTTTTTAATACCTTAAAAATGACTCAAATTTACACAATTCTTTTCGATTTAGATGGCACATTAGTAGATACAGCGCCAGATTTAATGGCTGCTCACAACCATGTAATGAGGAAATTTGGGCATCAAGAAAAGGAACTGTCTGATATTAAATCACTAGCTGGAAAAGGAGCTTGGATAATGATGCAAAGGTCTTTTAAAAAAGAAATACAAGATGAACAATTAAAAAAAGAAATGACAAAAGAATTTATCGATTATTATTCAAAAAATATTGATAAAGGAAGTCAACCTATCAAAGGAATTTTTGAATTTTTAAAATGGGCTAAGGCAGAAAATATTTCTATGGCTGTTTGTACAAATAAGCAGGAAAGGCTTGCTATTGATCTTTTAGAGAAGCTTAATATGAATAATTTTTTCGAATACACGGCAGGTTCAGATACTTTTGAGTTTAATAAGCCTGACCCAAGACATTTAACTAATGTGGTGGAAATAATTGGTGGCGATTTAAATAAGACTATAATGGTAGGTGATAGCGAAGTTGATGCTATGTCAGCTGAAAATGCAAAACTACCTTTTGTGTTAGTGGAGAATGGCTATACAGAAAAAACAACACAAGAAATAAAACACAATCTACTTATTAAAGATTTTATAAATTTTGAAAAGAAAATTCAAAAATATCTATGATTAATTTTGCTTTACTTTCAGCTTTAGCAACTTTTTATTTCACTATGTTTTTTACGCCTGGACCAAATAACGCTATGCTGACAGCTTCAGGAATGAAATTTGGATTTCTAAAAACCCTACCCCATTTAATTGGAATTCCCTTAGGTCACGTACTTCAAATTGGTTTGACATGTTTTGGTTTAGCTAATCTTTTTTTGATTTATCCTCAGATACAACTTTACATGAAAATATTATGTTTTTTATATTTGCTTTATTTAGGATGGAAAATGATTGGTTCATTTAATTTGATACAAAAAAAAACAGGAAGACCTCTTAAATTATATGAAGCCTCTCTTTTTCAATTTATAAATCCTAAAGCTTGGTCAATAGCATTTGCAGTAGCTTCTGGTTTCTTTCCCGCTGAGGAAAATATTCTTATAGGAATTTTTTTTGTTACAATTACTGCGGCTATAATTTGTTTTCCAACAATTAGCCTATGGGCCTTGTTTGGTAGTGGACTAAGAAAATTTGTTAATAATGAGAAGATGAAAACAATAATAGAATACTTATTAGCTGTATTGTTGGTTTTAACAGGTTTATTTATCTTAATTAAATAATCTTTGATTTTCTCACAGCCCTCTAATATAAGTCAGTTCGAATGCATTTTACCAAAAAAAAATCATTAGAAAAAAGATCAGATTTTGTAAAAAAATTACAATCAAACAAATTACTAAGATTTCCTGGGGCATACAATCCTTTGTGTGCGAAGCTAATTTCTGAAATAGGTTTTGATGGAATTTATATTTCAGGGGGGGTGATGGCTAATGATTTAGGTTTACCTGACATTGGTCTCACTACATTGGATCAAGTAAGTTATAGAAGTAATCAAATAGCAAAAGTTACTGATCTACCAACAATAGTTGACGCTGACACTGGGTTTGGCGGATGTAAAAAAACTATTTCCACTTTTGAGAAGAAGGGGTTGGCGGGTTGCCATATAGAAGATCAAATACCTGAAAAGAGATGCGGGCATTTAGACAATAAAGAATTAATTACCAAGGAAGAAATGGTAAAAAAAATAAAAGAATCTATTGAAGCCAGAAAAGATAAAAATTTCCTAATTATTGTAAGAACTGATGCAAATACCGTTGAGGGTATCAATAAAACGTTAGAAAGAATTAAAGCTTATGAAGATGCTGGTGCGGATATGATTTTTCCAGAGGCAATGAAGGATGAAAAAGAATTTGCACAAGTTCGAAAAATTTCAAAAGGCTTTTTGTTAGCCAATATGACAGAATTTGGAAAATCTAAACTTTTAAATAAATCTGAACTAGAAAATTTAGGTTATAATTTAGTTATTTATCCTGTTACTACTCAAAGGCTAGCAATGCAAAATGTAGAAACCGGTCTAAAATCAATATTTAGAGATGGTCATCAAAATAATATTATAAATAAAATGCAGACTAGAAAAAGGTTGTACGAATTAGTAGAATATGAGAAATACAATACGCCAGGTAAAAAAATAACTGATTTTTCAACCGAAGGACATGAGTAATGAGTGAAGAAATTAAAAAAGGTCTTTTAGGAATAGTTGTAGATGAAACTACTATCTCCCATGTAGTTCCTGAATTAAGCGCGCTGACTTATAGAGGTTATAAAGTTCAAGATCTTTGTGATAAATGTGATTTTGAGGAAGTGGCATATCTAGTTTTACATGGTGAACTTCCAAGTAAAATACAATTAAAAAAATTTATTAAAGAAGAGAGATCCAGTAGGAAATTATCAAAAACTATTGTTAGAAATATTCAACAAATGCCAAAAAATGCTCACCCTATGGATGTGATTAGAACTTGCGTAAGTTTAATGGCATTAGAGGATAAAGATACAAAGGATAATTCTCCTAAAGCTAATATGAGAAAAGCTCTAAAAATTTTTTCTCAAACTCCAACAGCTGTCGCGGCGTACTTTAGAGCCAGAAAAGGGAAAAAAATAATACCTCCAAATAAAAAATTATCTTTTTCTGAAAATTTTTTTAAAATGATGTTTAATAAACTGCCAGATAAAGAGATTGTAAGAGCTTTTGATATTTCCTTAATCTTATATGCGGAACATAGTTTCAATGTTTCAACTTTTACCGCAAGAACGATTACAAGTAGTTTATCTGATTTACACGGAGCTATTACTGGCGCAATTGCATCTTTAAAAGGACCTTTACACGGTGGCGCAAATGAAGCTGTAATGCATATGATGAAGTCGATTGGTAAACCAGAAAAAGCAAAAAAATGGATAGAAAATGCTTTAGCTAAAAAGAAGGTAGTAATGGGATTTGGTCATAGGGTTTATAGAACTGGAGACTCTAGAGTGCCAACCATGAAACATTATATGTTTAAAGTGGCGAAGCTATTGAAGAAAGAAAAATATACCAAAATGTACGAAACACTTGAGCAGGTAATGCTTCAGAAAAAAAATATTCATCCTAACGTAGATTTTCCATGCGGACCCACATACTATATGATGGGTATTGACATAGATTTCTATACCCCGATATTTGTAATGTCTCGTATAACAGGTTGGTCAGCGCATATAATGGAGCAACACGCATCTAATAAATTAATTAGACCTTTGTCTAAATATAGGGGTAAAGAAGTGAGAGAAGTAGTGCTTCTAAACCAGAGATAAATGAGTTTAACAAATACATTACTTTTTCTAATTTTAGTAACATTAACTACTTACACATTTATGCCTTGGAAAGGAATCGATAAAGGATCAAAATTAAATATTTTTATCCAATTTATTTCATGGGCTATTATATTTGGTATAGCTCTTTTTATTTCAAATAAATTAAACCTTCTTCAATAAAGCTTAGCATCATTGAAGAAAGATTTTTTTAATAAAACAAGAATTTTAGATGGCGGCATGGGTCAAGAACTTCTTAACCGCGGAGTAAAGCCACATGGAACAATATGGGGTGCATCTGCATTACTTCATAAAAAATATCATAATACTGTTATTAAAACTCATTTAGATTTTATTGAAGCCGGGGCAGAGGTAATAGTTACTAATAGTTTTGGAAGTAGAAAAAGAAGATTAATAGAAAACAATCTAGGGAATAAATATAAAATTTTAAACAAACTAGCTGGAAAACTGGCGAAGATAGCGGTAAAAAAATCAAAGAAAAAAGTTTTAATAGCAGGAAGTTTACCACCACAAAACTTTACCTATTTTGCAGATTTAGGTAAAAATTTAAAATTTATTAGAGAAAGTTTTAAAAGCCAGGCTTCATATCTTAATCCATATGTCGATTTTTTTTATTTAGATGTTATGAGTAGTTTAAAGGAATGTATAATAGCAATTAATTCAATTTCATCATTTAAAAAAAAAAATTTAATTGGTGTCCATGTTAGAAAGAATGGAAAACTACCTTCAGGAGAAAATTTTATTCAAGTGATAAAAAAGCTAGAAAAGTATAAGCCTTTAGGTGTTTTAGCTTCCTGTGTTTCCACAGAGCATCTTTCAATAGTAATGAAAGATATTAAAAAAATTAAAGTCCCTTTTGGTTTCAAGATTAATGCATTTGAACATATTCCAGCTGGCTGGAAGCCAGACTCAAATAATCCTAAAGTTCAACTTGGAAAAAGAAGAGATTTATCACCAAAAAAGTTTTTTAGTATTTGTAAAAAATTTAATAAAATGGGAGCTAAAATTATTGGCGGATGTTGTGAGATTAAACCTTCACATATAAAAGCTTTAAAAAAATTAGTTTGATTTAATAATTTTTTGAGTAATTCTATCTAATATAATTGCTAAAATAACAATCGCTGTTCCACCTATTATTGCTGATCCGATATCTAGCCTTCCAAGAGCTATATAAACTGTAAGCCCTAAACCTCCAGCTCCAATTAATGCAGCAATCACAACCATTGATAATGCTAACATTAATGTTTGATTTACACCTGCCATGATTGTTTTTAAAGATAATGGAATTTCAATTTTTAATAAAACTAAAAATTTCGATAATCCAAGACTAAATCCTGCTTCTTTAAAACCTCTCCTTACTTGTCTAATGCCTAAATTGGTTAATCTTATGACGGGAGGAAGTGCAAAAATTATTGTAGCTACAACACCGGGTGTTAAACCAACGCCAAATAACATAACAACAGGAATTAAATAAACAAAACTTGGAATGGTCTGCATGATATCTAGAATTGGTCTCAAAATAATTTCAAAAGTTTTACTTCTAGAGGCAATTATTCCTAGGGGAATCCCAATTAACATACAAAAGAAAACTGCAGTAAAAATCATAGCTAATGTAGTCATGCTTTCTGACCAAAGATCGACTAGATCAATGAATACAAGGCTTACTAATGTAAATATTGCAAACTTCAATCCATTGGTTCTTAAAGCTAAAAAAATAAAAATTATAAGAATAATAGGAAAAGGAATTAAATTTAGTATAGATTCTAGGGCGTTTAGAACAGTATCTATTGGAGCTGACAATTTTTTAAAGAGTGGCCTTTGTTCAAAAAGCCACTCTTTGACATTTTTCTCTATCCATTCTGCTATTGGAATATATATCTCATAATCAGAAGGTGATAATTTTAAACTCACTGTTCTGATTTGCCAGTCTACTTAATCCAACTATCGAATGTACTTTGATTAGCTTTTATCCAAGCATCAGCATGTTTTTTAATTGCTTTTTCACTCTTCTCACCATCATTCATTTTTAGATTTTGAGCTGCAATATCTGCTAATGGTATTGATGCTTTTTTAAGCATTTTTTCAACTTTTGGATTAGCTTTTAAAAAATCAACATTAGCCGCTGGTCTAATATCATCTGCACCGAAACCCATATTAATTTTTGATTTAGTTGCATTTGGTACGCTGACAACTTTAGTTTTACTGTAAGGAACATCAATCCAAACAATATCCTCGCCAAGTTTTAAAGTTCCAACTGTCCAATTCGGAGTCCATGTATAAAATAAAATAGATTTTCCATTTTTATATTTAGAAATTATGTCAGCCATTGAAGCGGAGTAGTCAGCTTGTACACGATTGATATAATCACCTAAGCCAAGTTCGTCAAAGTGTTTTGCAATTACTTTCTCACATCCCCAGCCTGGAGGGCAAGAAACCATATCTGCTTTTCCGTCTTTATTTGAATCAAATTGTTTAGCGTGTTTTTTAATATCTAATACAGATTTAATGCCAAATTTATCAGCAGTTTTTTTATCTATTAAATATCCTTGTAAGCCACCCTTTTCCATAACAGTGCCTACAGCCTTAACTTTACCTTTTGACTCAGCTATGTACCCATCGTGAGTTCCAAACCATCCGTTAACCCATAGATCTACGTCCCCTGCAGCTGCAGCTACGTAAAATACTTGCGGTTTCATTACTGTTGGACCTGAAACTTTATAGCCCATTTTCTCTAAAGCTTGTTTGTAGATTTCAGCTTGAAAGTAACCCGTGTCCCAATCAGCTTTACCCATCTTAATTTCAGCGGCGCCCACTACACTACTAATAGATAATGCAGCTACCATTGATACTATATGTTTTAAAAATTTCATTTTTATCTCCCTGTTATATTTTTTTTAACACGTATGAAATTTTATTGTAACCGTAATACAACTAAAAAGTGAATTATAGAATATATGCTCAATCTTTTTTTTAAATAGCTTATATTGTTTTTTTTATCTACATTTTCGGCATAATCCAAAAAATTCTAGATTATATTTTTTATATTTCATGCCTGTTTTGTCATTATAACTTGCTAAATATTTTGAAAGTTTTTTATCATTAATTTCTTCAACTTGTTCGCATTTTTCACAAATAGAGAACGCTGTTGCTTTAGAAACTTCACAGTTAGAATTTTTACAAGCTACAAAAGCATTCCTGCTTTCTATTTTATGAATTTTTCCTATCTCTATTAACTTATCTAAAGCTCTGTATATTTGTTGAGGAGCTTTTATTCCTTTTTTTTGGACATTATATAAAATTGAATAAGCTTTGAGTGGTTCTTTTGCTTTTAATATGATTTCAAATACCACTTGTTGATTTTTAGAAAGAGTTTGTAGTTGAGCCATAATTTAATTTATCAATTTAATTTTATTTATTCAATTCTGATCTTTTTTAAATTTAATAATTGAAATACAAAATAAAATTAAAGCTGCAGTGATAATTGAAGGTCCTGAAGCAGAATTATATTCTAAAGATGAAAATAATCCAATTAGTACTGATAATAAACCTCCTAGTATTGATAGCTTAACCATTTGAATGGGATTGTTGGAAACATTCCTTGCCATGGCAGCTGGCATAATAAGCATTCCTGTGATTAAAAGTAGTCCAACAATTTTTATTGAAATAGCAATTATTGCAGCCAACAGGACTGTAAAAATTGTGTTGTATTTATCTGGTTTCATGCCTTCAGCTTCAGCTAATTCATAATTTACCGTTGTTGCAAATAAAGGTTTCCAAATTAATTTTAAAATTAAAAGAATTAAAGCTCCACCTATCCAAATTAATAATAGGTCATTTTGATTGACAGCTAAAATATCGCCAAATAGCAATCCCATTACATCAAATCTAATAGAAGATAAAAATCCGATAACTACTAGCCCTACTGCTAACGAAGAATGAGCTAATAAGCCTAATAAGGCATCGCCGGGCAGCTTGGTGGTTTTTTGCAATCTCAATAACATAATTGCAATCATTGAAGAAATTACGAATACAGAGAAAGCAATATTAATATCAAAAAAAACTGCCATAGTGACTCCGAGTAAAGCAGAATGAGATAATGTATCACCAAAAAAAGATAGTCTTCTCCAAATAATGAAACATCCAATTGGTCCTGTTACTAAAGCTATTCCTATACCAGCTAATAACGCTCTTATAAAAAAATCATCAAGCATATTAAATTATTCTTTTCTCTTAATAGTTCCATCCTGTGAATGTATGTGATCATGCTTATGTTCGTACAAAGATAAAATTGAAGAGGCTCTATCACCAAATAATTCTTTATACTCATTATTTTTAGCTACTACTTGGGGTGTTCCTGAGCAGCACACGTGTCCATTTAAACACACCACAAAATCTGTAGCTGACATCACCACATGTAAGTCATGTGAAATTAAAAGTATTCCGCAATTTAATTCCTCTGATATTTTTTTAATCAATTCGTAAAGGGCAATTTCTCCTTTGAAATCTACTCCTTGCACAGGTTCATCTAGTACTAATACTTCTGGTTGCTTTGCGATAGCTCTTGCAATTAGAACTCTTTGAAATTCACCGCCAGATAAATTTCCTAAACTTTTATTTTTCAAGTGCTCAACACCAGTTAAATTTAAAGCAATATTTATTTGTTCGTCAGTTGGTTCGTCTGTCAAAGACATAAAATCAATCACTCTAATTGGTAATGTCCAATCTATAGAAATTTTTTGAGGAACATATCCAATCTTGTTTGTAAATTTATTTACTTTACCTTCTATTTTTTTATAAATACCTAGTGCAATTTTTGCTGTGGTTGACTTGCCCGACCCATTGGGACCGATCAAGGTAACGATTTCGCCTTGTCTTACCTCTAAAGATACGCCTTTAACTAGCCACTTATTGTTTTTTGAAAAACCCACGTTTTCTAACTTTAATAAAGTTTTTTTTTCATTATTCATAAATTAAATCTTGACGTAATAAATGTTATATTATAACAAGTTGTTATATTATAACATTTTTATGACAAACAAAATACAAACATATTTGATAACCTTAGTTTTTTCAATTTTTTCGCTAATTTCTTCGGCAAATGCTGGGGTAAATGTAGTAACTTCAATTAAACCAATACATTCTCTAGTAAGTTATATTATGGATGGTGTTGGAAAACCTGATGTAATAGTTGATGGCTATAATTCTCCACATGGATTCAGTTTAAAACCTTCTCACGCAAAAATGTTAGAAAATGCAGACTTAGTTATATGGGTGGGTGAAGATTTAGAGGTTTTTCTAGAAAAACCTTTAGAAACAATAGCTAAAAAAGCTAAAAATATTGAAGTAATGGATTTAAAAGGAATTAAAAAACTCGAATTTAGAGAGAAAAACATTTTTGAAGAACATGATGATCACAAAGAACATGATGATCATAAAGAACATGATGATCACAAAGAACATGATGATCACAAAGAACATGATGATCACAAAGAAAAAGATGCTCATGAAGGTCACAATCATGGAGAACACGATCCACATGTTTGGTTAGACCCAATGAATTCTAAAGTAATAGTTAAAGAAATTACAAAAGAATTAATTAAATTAGACTCAAAAAATAGCTCAGTTTATAAATCTAACTCTAAAAAAGTATTAGCTGATATTGATAAATTGATTAAAAGTATAAAGAAGGATCTTAACAAAGATTTAAGATTTGTAGTTTTTCATGATGCATATCAGTATTATGAAAATAGATTTGGGATACAAGTTCTTGGTGCTCTAACAGTTAATACAGATGTAATGCCAGGAGCAGAACAATTATCTGAGATTAGAGAAGTAATTGAGCATGAAAAAGTTAATTGTCTTTTTTCAGAACCTCAATTTAATCCATCAATAATTAAATCGATCGCTAAAGATACTAGTGTTAAGACAGGTATCTTGGATCCTTTAGGTGCAGAGCTTGATAAAGGAAAAGATCTTTATTTTGATTTATTAAAGAATATGACGTCTTCTTTTAAAGGTTGTTAATATTTAACCTTTAAGCAAAAACTTCACCCCATGTACCTTTTGTGGATGCTTTAGAGTATTCTGTAGCTCTACCTTCAAAGAAGTTCATATGCTCAACACCATTCAACATATTGTCCAACCAAGTTAAAGGATTTTTCTTAATATCATAAATAGGGTCAAGACCTAATTGTTCAAGTCTTCTATTTCCAATAAATCTAATA
>Ga0115004_10000946_pt1 | contig 23063 bp, 24 predicted proteins | sample ArcticOcean_MG_C_10_FD_88737 | JGI IMG/M metagenome (GOLD analysis project Ga0115004, IMG submission 88737) | Marine microbial communities from western Arctic Ocean - ArcticOcean_MG_CB11_90 | ecosystem: Environmental > Aquatic > Marine > Oceanic | place: Arctic Ocean: Canada Basin | collected... | reverse complement strand
ATATTTTTTTATTATAATATAATATATGTATAAAACTCTAATTAATAAAGATGAATTAGTGGAATCTCACAAAATTGGTTCTAACCAGTTTAATAAGATTGATAAAATAACAAAAAAGGAATTGTTAGAAAAGGAAAAACCGATTAACCCAAAATCAATATTTATAGGTACGATTAAAAAAAAGTTAAATGATAAGAAATATAGAAAACCAAAAGAAGAAGGAACTGGAAAAAAGAAATTAATTAGTTTAAATGATTGGTAATTTAAAATAGTGGGTTTTTTTGCCAAATAGGGGAATTTGTGCCTCGTATTTGACAAAGTCTCCTAAGAACTCCAATGCGTGAACACTTTGTGATATATGTGGCACAAATCACACTATACGGCACAAATTACACTATTTCTAAAATTAATCTAATTCATCTTCTATAAATTCATTTTCATTTTCTGTTATAACTATTTTATGGTATAATAATATATTTGATAAATCAGTTTGTTTTCCATTAATTAACGGTCTGTGTTTTACTTTATAGTATGATTTATAATTTAAATTACTTGCGATTTCATTCTGGAACCATTTTAAATTATTTTCTCGTTTACTTTTCTTAGATAAATTTAAATAATAATCACTTGATTTATAAACTTTATATAAATCTTTTATAAGCACATAATCTCCCTTATCATTGCTTTTTTCTATGATTGGGGATATAACCCCATACAATTCATCAGAATCTTGTAAATACTCCTTAGTCCTATTTCTAACTTGGTCACATACATATAGATTATCGCACGGATTTGGATTTTTAATTATATAATTAATTAAATAATCAAATAGAACCGTTTTAAATTCTGCCTTAAACGGCTTACTTTTATAATAAGTATTACCTTTATACACATTATCTAACTCTTTAGACAAAATATCTGGATCATTTGTAAAAGTGCTTACAAATGGTATATCCATTAGCCGTCGTGTTAATGATTCATCTTTTTTACCGTCAATTTTCGGTTTTGCATTGCACTCCATTATATGCGTGGCTGTCAATGTTACTGAAGTGTCATTGGAATAGTTCATCCGTGCATTTATACTCTCACCACCCGTCAATTCCTTAATTGTCGCACCGCACAATTTACTCTTATCGCTATCGGGTTCACGATAAAAAATCATCCGCCGTCCATTCATATTGCTGACCTCTGGATTAGAGCCACTTTTTAAAGGAGCAAGAAGGAGTTGATTTGGGGCAATATATCCGTAATTACTAAGTGTTGCCATCATCAACTCATTCAGCACCCCCTTGCCATTCCCGCCACTTCCATTGGCGAGGATAAACACTTCTAAAGGTCGGGCATATAGCCCCGTCGCCAAATAATGAATGTAATTTTTTTTAATTTCTGGATCTGGAAAAATCTGGGTAATTAAATTTTCTAATTCTTCTAATTGTTTTTCTGTTGATGGGGTGTAATCATAATCGGCGGTTGTCAAAATATAATCATCACGCCTCGTTTTTTGGACAATACCAGTGTTTAAATTGACAGAACGATTTTTAAAAGTAAATAAATCGGGGTTTTTGTCAAATTCTATTTCCGTAAAATCCATACAAGCCATATTAATTATTGTGGATTTCCCAATATTACTGGCTTTATTAAAACTTAAAATATTACTGCAAATAGAAGCCAACTTTTCATATTGTTTTTTAGATACGGTGGTATCTTGTTTTAATGTTAATTGTTTTGATATTTCTTCATTAACTAAATCCATTTTTTGTTTAATAAATGATAAACAAAATATCTGGATTTTGTGGGTTAATTGTTGGTTTTGATGATCTATATTCCATTTTCCACGGTTATAGGTGTATAACACCTTATCTTTATAAACGTGGTCTAATGATGAATTTTCTAAATATATTTCCGCCAGTTTTGCGTCACTCTCCAAAAATTCTATTTCTGAGTGTTGCGCCTTGATTTTAAAATAGGATTTTTCATTTGATTTTCGGCTAAAATAATTAATAGTTCCCAGTGTTACGCCCGATTTTGTATTATTCCAAAGAGTATCAAAACTGGACTGGTCAAATTTAGGAGAGCGTTCACTCATCGCTTTAGCCATTTTATAATTCTTTTTACCACCATTACGCAACCCCCAAACTAATTTAGTCCAACAGTGATAATCATCAATAAATTTAAATGCGATATTATCAACTATCTGTTGTAATTCGGTGGTTGGTGGGCAATCGTTCTCCCCTTCTTCCTCGCTGGATATGCCTTCATCTTTACATAATGGAATAATTTTAGGGGTTAAATATTTATTATCAACAAATACATTTAATAAGTTGGATATATCTATTTTAAAATCTGGATTATAATTGTGGATTGTTCTTGATATTTTAGCCCAAGACCAACCGCCCGCTAATACCTCAATACATTTCCCAAATTTAGTATCAAATCTATCCCCCGAAAATTCTATTGATTCTTTGTTTAGTAAAAAATGCACACCGTGTTTTTTAGTATTGGATTTATAATATGGTATTCTGTGAACATCTTTCATTGTTTTAACGAATTCTTTTGGACTCATTCCCACTTCTTGATTGACTATATCGTATTCTCCCTTATCGTACAAATCATCCGCAAAATCCACATCAACGTGGATAAAATCGCTTACTTCCATTGACATATGGCAAAATTTATCTATGTGTTCGGCTCTTTTTTTAACAATTTCTGGAATCAATTTATAGTCTGTTGATTTGGTTTTATTTTCTATATCTTCATTATTATACAATCCATTATTAGAAAACATTTTGATTCCCACCACCGCCTTCTTGCCTTTATCGGTCAGCCGTAAGTTAATAGGCTGGTAAGATATATTTTTTATTTTACAAAAATCTAAAACAGTGATTTTGGTTTTTTCCGTTTTCATTATAATACTATTACTTTTTTTTTTTGGAAATTTAACTTTTCTAATTGTTTGCTTTTGATTATCCATTAACGTATAATGTTCATTACTCTTTAAATCATTATACATATTGTTGATTTCTTGTGTATTAGACATTTTATTATATAATGTATAATTAGATAATATTGTGATCAAATTTTTTTTTAATTGTAAATTAATTGTAAATTAATTGTAATTTAATTGTAAATTAATTAAATTAAAATAGTGGATTTTTTGCCAAATAGTGGATTTTGTGCCTCGTATTTCACAAAGTCCCTTAGGAATCCCAATGCGTGGACACTTTGTCAAATGTGAGGCACAAAATCCACTATTTGGCAAAAAACCCACTATTGTAATTTAATTGTAAATTAATTAATTTAATTGTAAATTAATTAAATTAAAATATTTAAAATTATATATTTATATATATAAAATGGAAGAATTAAAAAATGCTATAGACTCTAAAAGAAATATCAAAGCCAATTCACTTAATGCATATTTGATAAGTATTAAGAAAATTCACAATGCTATATTTGGTGATAAAGAAATGAAGAATATAGATTTTTTAAAAGATGAAGACAAAGTCTTAGAATCTTTTAAAAATTTAAAATTAAATACCCAAAAAAACTATTTATCATCTATTATTGTTTCCCTTGATGCTATGAATAAAGATGGGGAATATGACAAGGACATTAAGGTGTATAGAGATAATTTGGAGGCGGTCAACAAGGTATTTTATGAGGAACTATCTAAAAATGAAAAATCAGAATCTCAAGAAGAAAACTGGGTTTCTCTTAAGGATTTAAAAAAAGTATTAAATGGTTATAAAAGCGATTTAGTTGATAGAGGCGTATTTAAAAAAGATGAATTAACTAAAAAACAAATGGATATATTACAACGCTGGGTTGTTGGTAATTTATATATTGGAGATGATGCAAATCCCCCACCAAGATTAGATTTTGATATGGATATAATAAAAAATTCTGATTATGAAAAATTATCAGATGAGGATCTAAACAGTAATAATTATTTAGTTATAAAATCAAGAACTAATAAATTTTTCCATTTCTCTCAATATAAAACAAATAAAACACAAGGTATTAAAAAAATACCAGTTGGAAAAACTTTAAACTCCGTTTTAAATATTTGGTTAAAATATAATCCAAATTCCTATCTATTAATGGATTCGCACGGTAAACGGATGAGTTCTAACCAATTATCAAAATATATTAATAAAGTGTTCGCACCAACTGGTAAGAAGATTACAGCCAATTTATTAAGACATATTTATATATCCACGAAATTCCCAGTGGAGGAAACCAGCAATAAAAAGGCGGTTGCATCAAAAATGGGACACAGTGTAGACACTCAAGGTACTTACGCTAAGAAATAATCACCAGAGAATACGCCTTGCGTGATAGTTGGCGTATGCTGGATTATCTTTTGTTAATTCATTTTTTTTATTTTTAATTTTTGCACTTCTAATTAAATAATTTTTCCTTCTGGTTGGGTCGCCGTGATCTTTAGATTTCCAATATTTCGTTTTGTCTTTAAAATGTTCTGATTTAACATCCCCAAAATGTATGGCTCTTTTATTGTGAAATGTCATTAATTTTTTATTTGGTCGTGTTGATTTTTTATAGAAAAAGCCATTTATTGTTACCATATATATTATTAACTATAATAATTCCCACTGTTTTAATTTATCCATTGGGATTTCCACCACTAAGTCTTCCTTATCGTTCCGTTTATAATTTCCACATTTACCAATAATAACCGTTTCTAAGTTATCTTCCCAAAACCACAAATCCCGTATATTTTTATCTTTTTTATTTTGGAAATTAAATAGATAAATAATCCTTAATGATGTGTTATTTTTTAATCTTTCACGCCCAGCCAATAATTTACATTTTCCAAAAAAAATAGTTGGATATTGTCCCTTCCATATCCTCCTTGATTTTAATTCTATATCTATTTTATGTTCATCGTTTCTAAAGTCAAAGTGATCGGATTCATCTAAGGTTTTGTATGATCTGGGTAATTTTAAATTTATTATATCTATAATTTTTGTTTCTTGTGAAAATCCAAAAATCAAATCTTTTTTTTTTTGTATTAAATCTAACATTTTATATATTATATAAATATAAAAATATAAAAAAAATAATGCGTATATATATATTAAAATGTCAAACATTTATAAAGAAGAACAAGAAGAATTGGAATATGATGATGATTTAACTATATTACCAGTTCGTGTACCGCCAACTCAAAAAACTATACGACATCACCCCACTTTACCAGATATAAACAAAGGGGCGTGTGTTGTGGATATTGCCAAGCCACGATCGGGAAAGACCTTAAGACTGGTGAATTATTTACAAAATCCCAATTTCTATGCTCAAAAGTTTGATGGTGTTTATATCTATAGTTCCACTATGTCTAATGGTGATGACACCGCACGTTTTTTATATGAACAATATGGTGATACTATTTATAGTGAATATAGTGATGCTCATTTGCAGAGCATTATAGATTTCCAAGATTCTATTCCAAAAAGTGAAAGACCTAAAATTGCTTTGGTGTTTGATGACTTTATAGCGTTCCAAAATATACATAAAAATTCATTGATGTTTAAAATTGCAACTTCTTATAGACATCATAATATTGGGCTTTTATTATATAATACACAGATGTTAAAATATCTTCCCCCAGTTGTCAGAGCAAGTGCCAATTATGTCATTTTAAGCCAGAATAGTAATGCCAAGCAAGTTGAGGCACTGGCGGAAGAGTATGGAGGAAGTTACGGCGTGGAAAAGTGGAAAGAATTATATGCAACGGCAACAAGCCCAGCCTATGGCTTTCTGTATATGGATTTATATGGATTTACTGGTAATAATAATAATCCTAAGGCGTATTCTAATTTTAACAAATTATTATATGAAGCCCCTATTTCATATACACGTAAGAAATTAATTAATTAATTTTCCACCTTGTCTTTGTCCTTGTCCTTTTCCTTTTCCTTGTCCTTGTTTTCCCACTGTGGCTGATTGTTATACATTTTAATATATATTGTATAATTATATATTAATATGAATCAAATTTTTTTTAAATTGCCCAATTAATTAAATTCATTTTCTATAAATTGGCTATAGTGTAAATTTGGCCCAATAGTGTGATTTGTGCCACTATTTTGACAAAGTCTCCTAAGAACTCCAATGCGTGAACACTTTGTGATATATGTGGCACAAATCACACTATTGGGCCAAATTTACACTATTTTTATTTCCCCACTTTTATTCTATTTATATTATTCTATTTACTTTATTTTGTTTATTATTTATTAAAGTTATTTATGTTTTTTAAAATGTTAGATTATATATATATTATGGTTAAGTTTATACAATTTGATGAACCAGAGGAAGTTAGTAATGATTTAGAAAATGATCTAAGAATTATTAATGAGGATTTACCACCACCAGCCGAAGACCTTAAGGAATCACCATTTATCAACAAGCCAGCCAGAGTTCTTAAAAAGACCTTTAAACCACCACCATTAGAGGAGGTACAAGAGGAGGATACAGCAGATATAGGAGAACCCCCAGCCCTATCTGTGAAAACTATTAAACCTAAAAAACCCCTATCTAAAAAACAACTTGCAAATTTGGAGCGGATGAGATTAAAGAAAGTTAAAAAAGCCCAAGAACAATTAGAAAAAACAATATCTAAAAATGATATTACAAAATCAATAGAACAGCCCAAAGAATATACCGAAGCAGAAATGTTAGATATGGAACAGTCAGAATTTGATGACTGGTTAAAATATATGAGCCGTTTTGATAAAATGATAAAAGCCAAACAACAAGAAGAACAACGGGTCGCAGATGAAGTTTATAAAAAAGAAAAAGAAATAGAAGATAGAATTAGAAAAAAAATAGAATTGGAAAATAACCAAAGGAATAATATTTCTAACAAAATAACTGAATCCGTGGTCCCAATTTTACAACAACAAGCCCAACCAGATTACGGGCAATATGCAAATATGTTTGGATATTAATTATTATAATATTATGAAAAAAAAAGTATTATAATATTTATAAATGGGAGATTATGGAAGTGAAGCAGATCGTATTAATGATATGATAAGACAGCACAAAGATTCTTACACGAGTGGTTTAGGTGATGAGGCGAATAGTTTACAAAGCATAGCCACGGAGAACTGGAATTCTAAAAATGCTGATTATACGGCAAAATTTGGGCACTTGGCTGAAGGTGGAGGGGCTGAGATTGCTGGAGCCTTTGGTTTAAAAGGTATATACAAAGGTGGTCAAAATTTAAAGAAACTTTACAATAAATACCAGAATAAAGCAAGTGACGGGGACGACCCCTTAACACAAAATAAATCTGGTAATCCAACCGATGCCAATAGTGAAATACCAGAAAATTTACCAGCAGAAGATGTGCCACAAATTCCCGAACCAGCCACAATAACAAGCAGTATGCCAGAACCATTACCCGCGCGTGCTCCAGATGTTCCACAACAAGCCGATAGTGGTTACTCTGATCCATTCACATTAGATAACCCAACTCCAGAAGGGACAACGACAAGTGCTGATGGGAGTTTACGTTTGACCAATACCCAAGATACACCAGCAGACACACCAGTGCCAGAACCAACCCCAGTAGCACCAGACCCCGCCCCCCTTGCTGGTGAAACTGAAAATTTACTTGGAGATGTTGGGAAGAAAGTAGGGGAAGATGTGGGGGAAAATATCGTGAAATCTGGGGCTGGTGATTTACTGGCTGGGGCTATACCCGTTCTCGGTGAGGGAATTCTGGCAGTTGCTGGGCTGGTTTCTATAGGCGAAGGACTTTACCACCTCTTCCACCACAAAACAACACAGCCAACAGTTTCCAGCATTTCGTCGGCTGGTCCAACAGCGCCGTCGGCTGGTCTTACTCAAAAGTACGCATTAGCATTGCCCAGCATTGATAGTGCTAGCGAAGCCAGTGCCTCTGTTTCATCTTTTTAATTACATAAACGCAAATAGACATTATACTATATAAAGAATACACATTCATATATAATATAATGATAATAGAAAAATTGCAATATGATTTATTAAAAGATAGAATCTATAAAAATATGAGTAATAGAACAAGTATTTATTTAGATATTATAGAAATACACGAAAAATATACGACATTTAAAATAGGTAATCAAAATCAAGGACACGTTAAAGTGTGGGTTTATATATTGGAAAATGAACTGGTTTTTAATTACTTTAATAAACAAGTTAAATTAACCGAGACATTAAACATAATATAGAATAGTGTTTATAATGTTTAAAAATAAAATATAAAAATAAAATATAATTATTTATATATAGATGTTTAAAGCAAATCAGCCAAATTCGTATATACCCAGCAAATCAATTGCCATACGCCCAGAGGTGGTGTCAGATGTTGGACAGAATGAACAGATAAGGATTAACGTTCCGTCTTTTAGTGGATTTATTGATCCAAATCAGACGTTTTTAAAATGTGACGTACAAATGAAAAACTGCCGTGGACAGTTGGTGCCAGATCCAAACGGCGGTGTTCATTCACTATTTCGTAATGTATTATATCGTGATGGAAATAACGCCACAACTTTAGAATTAAATGAAGATTATAACGCTAATAAATCACTTTTAAATCATATTACCCAGCAACCAAGCGTTATCCATAAACGTGAATTATTTGCTGGAGTTCAGAATTCTATAGGAAATACCGCCGACGAACAGACCTTATATTATGGTGTCAGACCAGCAATTGTCGCATCAGCAACAGCCGTTGCCCCAGACGAATCCGTGCGAAACACCAACAAAATAGAAATCCAAACTCAGTTAAATTCTGGTATTTGGAAACAAGGAAATATCATACCCGCATCTGCTATGAACGGTTTACGGATTCAGATTGATACTGAAAATATCGGCCGTGCGTGCTTATATACAAATTTATTTGGCGAACAAGCCGACATACAAATAGACCCAATCTTGATGACCAGTACGACTATAGCCGTTGGTGCCCAACTGCGTAATGCTAACGCAAATTTTGCCGTGGTCACCGATTGTGACGTAGCAAAGAACCCCTTTAGTATAAATGATTTTCTTTATGCAAGCGACGCAAATGGGGCTAACCAACAGCAATTAGGGAGTATCCAAGGATTTTACGTTAGTGGTGGCAAGTTAGGAATAACATACGTGCCTTTAAGAAATAATAATGCGGGCACGACGAAAGTAGTCACCGCCAACGCCTCGGTATTATTTTACAAAGTGCGGGACAGAGCCACCACATACCAATTTTTCTTACCAACTGATGGGGCTGGAAATGTTAAAAATGGTTTACAACTTGCCCCAGAATATGTATTATCTAATATTGAGTTGATCGTACAGACAGTGCAACCGCCACCAGCCTATGTTTCTGGGATGCTGAAGGCGAGCCAGTCAGAAAAGGGAATTTCTTTTGATATATTATCATATGATTTAGTTAGAGTGAATCAAAGCAATACTTCTGGATTGTTTCAGTGTCAAATCCCAACATTAGCAAAAAGATGCAAGGCGCTATTTTCACAGCCTCTGTCAGTCACTAACAATAGGTCATTAGCCCATAGTTCATTATCTGGTATTGTGGACTCTGCAGAATCATACGAATGGATATGGGGAACTAATCATTATCCCAGTAGAAGTGTTCCACTTGGCAGATATTCATTAGAATATACCGTTGGTAGTGGCACTTTCGGCTCTGAACCATTACACGTTTCAGAATTACAAAAAGCGGTAATTAATATTGATGAACCAGTTAGGAATCTTCATTTAATCAAACAGCACTTTTGCTTGGCTAGAAGTTTAACCAAATACGGACAAGTTATGGACTTATCAACTCAATCATTATCATTAAGGGTTGATTATGGGACTGGGACTGAACAAAAACTATTTAATAATTACATATACGCATTACGAAGAATTACAATTAGTCGGGGTATGGTCACCGCTTCATCAACAATGGATCTATAGATTTATTTATTTAGATTAATTATTAAAAAAAATAATTAATATAAATATATTTTAAATTAATATATATAATGAGTTTGCCAAATATCATCAGAGTAGAAAAATTCCAAGTTCTTCCTTCCAATCAACCATCTAACAACACTTATAGTTTTAGAAATGGAAACCCAATTATAACAATTTCTATTCCAGCCCAAGCAAAATATTTAAAGCCCAGTTCAGTTAGAATTAATGGAAAATTACGAATTAAAGACAGCACTGGTGCAATAGTTAATAATAACGATTTAAAGAATAGTGGAGCAATTAACGCCAGATTAAGCAGTAGGGTCGGTGTTTCCAGTTGCTTCCAGAACGTTGTTCTATCTTCTGAAGCAACAAATCAGTCTTTGGAAGCGATAAGGCAGTATGGGCGATTAGTAAGCACTATATTATCATCCACGCACTCCCAGCAAGATTATGCATCCGAAAAATCGGTCGTATCTTTAATGAATGGTTTTAATTCTGGCACTGCAAATTTATCAAATAATGAAGTTCAGTTTTCTATTCCATTATATTGTGGAATTTTACAAGGTGGAAACCCAATTCCACTTTCTCAGAACGGAATTAACGGATTACGGATACAGTTAGAGTTAGCGAGCGATCAACAACTATTACACGGTGGCGATGCGTCCACCAGTAACTGTTTTTATGAATTGGCTGATATTAGTGTATCTGGCGATCTATTAATCCCAGACGATCAAGGGATACAGAAATTAATGGTACAAGGCAGTGGTGCATTTCAGTATAATAGTTGGTCATCTCTATACTCAGTGATTAACTCAAGCGATAGTACGCAGACTTATAATTTAGCGAATAGTCAAGTCCTAAGTGTGATTCACAATTTTTTACCCGTCAACGCATCTAATAATTATGCCAGCGACGCATACGCCAATCCAATGCTTAAAAATACTGATAACACGGGAACGAATTATGATCAGCCGTGTAATTTAAAAAAGGTTTCATTTTCACGTGGTGGTGTCAAACTCGGATTTGACTATGATTTTGATTGCCAAGAGCAGAATTTACTAAATGTCCCCGAATCCCAAGTTCTGATGAATTATTTAAATGCATTCCAGCCAATTATTTCCTTATCCAAAATGATAAATTCTAAGGGATCAATGAACTTTGGGGGTAATGATTTAGTTCCATATAGACCAGTGTCTGCGTTAGTTAATAGGTCATCTGGGATAGATGCTGATCCAAATAGAAATTTTGGTATTGGGTTAGCGATGGATAGGGTTTCAGATGTTGGGATTTCATTTAAAGGTCAGTCATACTCCACCAGAATTATTAGTGATTTAGACGGTAAAAGCCCCAATGCGGTTTTCACCTTTATATTATCTAAGAATGTGTTACAGTATTCACCAAATGGAATTTTAATTGCAACTTAAGAATATATTTTTATTATTTAAAAAAAATAATTAATATAAATATATTTTAATTTAATATATATAATGAGTGGATTACCAGACATTTTAAACGTTAAGAAATTACCGATTGTTAACAATATGGAAATAAAAACAGAGGTATTAGATCCTATAACAGCAACAAATAATGAGGTGGTTTTTCAGATTCCAAAAAACGGCATATTAGATGGTGGTTCTTTCGTGTCATTAGCGGTGCGGACAGCAACTGGGGTGGGTGATGCATTTCTGCCGTTAAAAACTGGAATACACGGATTAATAAAAAACGCCTATTTAATGTCTGGAAGTAAAATTATAGCCTCAACTGAAGAATATGGACATTACCAGACTATGATACGTCAGTTTGAGACTCCAGACCATAGGGAATATGTTGAGCAAATCAAGTCTGGGAATTCAGTTGATAGATTTAATGAAGTTGGAATTACGAGTGGACGGATTATGGCAAAAGATTTAAAATACACAACTTTTGCCGAGGATGATACTGCTGAGTGTGAGGTGCCATCATTTATAAAGCCCACGGATTCAGATGGTAACACGCCAGTATTTTCCGTTCCACTAAGCCATATAATTCCATTTATGAGAAGCCGACAATTACCACTATACGCAATGAAAGAGAATGTTTTTTTAAGAATTGTATTTAATACACAGAGTGGTAAAGATGATGGCACTATATGTTGTTTTCCAGATTCTTCCGCATCATCTGGCGTAGTTGTTCCATCATTACCAAATATTAAATTTTATTCTGATCATTTATATTATGATGACGGCTCAATGGACAGCACCAGAAATGCCATTTTTAGTGAAAACGGTTTAACTTACTTATATGAAGATACTATATTAACTAATACACAAATACCCAGCATTGTTAACCCAACGGCTGGCACAATAAGTGAACAGCGAATAGAACGAGATATAGCCGTATCTGGCAGAACCGTTAGAAGTTTGCTTCTGGCCGAGAAGAACCAAGGCGAATCATCTAAAATTTTGGGGAAGTATTTTTCCGACTGTTTCACAACGGACGACAGCATTAATTATAGAATTAACGAACAGCGAATTTATGATAGAGATTTAACCAACCCAGCATTAAAACACAATGAATTAACGAACGTACTGGGTAAACCACTCCAAGTTCCTAACCAGTTATATTCATTTGATAGTGACACCGACAAGGCTGTTGTAGATAATGCATTAAATCAACAGTCCACATATATTGGGAAAATAGAAGGATACCAGATGCCAAAGGCTGACAATAGTGGTGGAGTGGCGGAATTACGAGCAACCAGCCACTATTTGGGAATAGATCTGACATCAACTGGTATGAACGTGCTTGGAAATGGAATGCGTATTGGTGTGAAGCCAATCATTGTTTCTAAAACACTCAGACGACCACGTGACAGCGAGAAAGCACGTGAATTGAGGTGCTGGGCTTCTGTAGAGCGATTGATTACTATACGAAATGGGGAGGTTATCTTAAGTGCCTAAATTATAAATTATAAAAATATATTTAATATTAAATATATTTTTATAATATTTTAATATACAATGGCTAAATATATATTGTTAGAATGTAACCGACTTAGAGGAAATAATACTTATAAGAATTTATCAGAAGAAGAAGATGATTTTAAAAATAAATGGATCAATTTAGTTTCACCAAGTGGCATCGTTGTAAATGTTGGGGATACATTAAGTATAGAAGAAATCATAGTGAATAGCCGTGGGGCTTCAGATGAGGTTATGGAAATCAACGCCAGTGAAAATGAAAACGGCTTCCTTGATAATCAAGTTAGTTTAGGTGTCAGTTTTTATATAAACCATATAGCAAGAAATACGGCAAGAATGCCTTTTATACGCCACGCCGTTTATAGAGGGCAAGGCACGGTGGTTTCACCAACTGTTAGTGTTGGTACGGTCGGAGCCCCCGCCTATCAACCGAGGATTAATGGTGAAATTGTCAACGGTGGGGAGTTATCTGATGTTATACAAGACGGGACAGAAGAAAATTTGCGGGTTATGTTAAGCAGAAGAAGTCTTGGGGAAACATTCTTCCGACCAGTTGATGAAGATCAAGCCGACGCTTGGAATCCAGACAAACTTTATTATTTAGAATATTATTGCGAAGGATCAATGCTTTTAAGAATGGATGTGACCGTGATTGGGACGGGGACCCTTAACACCCCGAATACTGGGTATATTGTGGGAATTTATGCAACAACCGCACCAGCATCACTGGGGGGAACTGGTATGGCAATAGAAGTTTTATCTATAAAACAAGAAGGTGAATTCAGTGGGATTATAGATGAATATAGAGTAGTAAATTTAGGTGTGGATTATAAAATAGGTGATGTTGTAATTATGAGTCCCGACAATCCAGATGGAACGCCGTTTGCTGGTACTAAACAAGAATTTAAAATTACAAATTTTCCAGATTTAGATAGTTTCCAATCAAGCGATATTAGACCAGCAACTGGCGAACGGTTCTATTATACTATTGATGGATACACTGGCTTAACCAACCAACTCAGTGACGGAGCCGATGAGGATGACCCGTTAATAGACGCTGTTAGTGCTATTAATGAAATGGATAAAAGAATAGTGCAACTGAATTTAGAGGCCAAGGGCGGATTTCTTACGCCAGACAATTTAGGGACGTTATTGACGGACCAATTACACGAACCCACAAGAATAAACAAACAAAACAACGTGGGCACTTTTGTTGATATAAAAGACTTTCAGTTTAATCATCGTGTTCCAAAATCAACGGAATACTGGAGGGATACGACACTATCAACAACGACTGAACCAATTTTAGTACAAACCCCAACATATATGCCAATACCGAGTAATTTTGATTATAGCGCTGTAAAACGTGGCGGAAAAGCCACCGTAATGGGCTCAAGAAGGGGCTTTTATGGAGGGTTAGCCTATAAAAATGCGGATCGTGTTTTTAGTTTAAAGAATCTATTTTATAATTTTTTGTATGAAATAGATGACACACAGCCAAAAAACGACATTATAAGTGGAACTTTTGGAAGCGGACACCAAGACAAACAGATCGGGGATTTTGGAACTCAAGGTAGTGGAAATCTTGGGGTTCGTGTATGCTTATTAAATACGTTTCGTGGAGCAAATCAAGTTGCAAATATTGATACAAATTCACCTATAGTTACTAATATGGTTTGGAATGAGGCGAATTTACAAAGAATAGCAACAAATTTTAGAAAGGCTGAAGAATATCTGGGCGATATAAATAAAACCGTGGATACAAATAGTTTCGCCTATACTGATAAATTATGCGTGAATTTAGATCTGGGAATGTATGATGATGAATTTAGCACACAAGGAATATTAACACAAATTCTTGCAACTAAAGTGGCATTTCCAAATCAAAGAATGAAATTTAACACGTTCTATGATGCAACTGGGGGTTCCACAAAATGTGAAGTGCCACCAGACCAAGTCCCTAACGGCTGTGTTGGATTCCAAAGGGGGAGAACATTAGAACAAATAACCAACGATGGACAGCAATTGTCATCAATTTGGGTTAAATCCAGATTTAGTGGTGGATCAACTTATAATAGTGGTTTAAACATAACAGAATTTATGGTTGCGAACGCCCAAGCATCGTCAAAATTTAATACAGCCAATTTTACAGAAGATCAAGTCTTTAACTCAAGTTGGACTGATTCAGATGGTAATAAACAAACCGTTACTGATGCGATAAAAAGAGCAACACAATTGGATATTATGGCTGTACCAGTTTTCGGTTTAAGTAACAATCCAGATTTTATGTATAACACAATACCATTTATAGCGTTTATTAATGTTATAGAATCACGTTCCACATCCGTGTGGAATCCAGTAGATCCTTATTTGGGTGGATGGAAATGTGATTTATATAATACAACGTTTGGGACTCAGATAGGGTTTGACCCAAGTTTTACACGAAATGAAGCCGTGTGTTCATTGTCACCGATGGGGGGAAGTAACACCCCAAATATATTAAAACAAGATTATATGAATTTACAATATATTGGGGCTGTTAATCCAAGCATTAATTTTGATCCTTCATTATCTCGGTTTTCCATTTCTAATTTTAACACACAAACAACAGTATCCAACGGTTTATTAACAGATTTACCCCAAACAATAACAGCCAATACCACGCCAGAACAGCCCGTTATCCAAGTTTATACAAACGGGCAGATATGTCCACAACGCCAAAAATGGTTAGGAGTTGGCTTAGTTAACAAAGATAAAAACGTAATTGCACAGAGTCAATTTGACCAAGCACGCCAAAAAGAGGGAACAATTTTTGATAGTCAAAGTGGAATATCAATAGAAACAATATCATTAATAAACGGCTCTGGTCAATCAACCGAATTGCAGAATACAGATGAAAATTTATTTAATTATTCCTTGTTAGATAAAATGGGTTTTGATATAACGCAATTATTACCATTATTTGGAGGAGAGCAAGCAGTGTTCCAAAATAATTTCATTTATCAAATTTTAAAAAACACATACCAACAACAATTTAACAATACAATAAAACCGCTTACGACTGGATCATATGTTAGTAGTGCTGAGGTCCAGACGTTAAGCACGAATTCACAAAATATGCCTATGTACGATCTTGGGGTGAATGCTGTTAGAGAAGTTAGCCCGAGTATAAGTGCTGGGGAGTTAACCGCCTTTAACCTCCCAATTAAATTAACTTACCCATATCTATGTGCTTATTCGTCGTTACCATCTGGTGGTGTAGATACGGAATGGATTGGAGGGGGTGACGGACATAGCAAAACGAGTTGTATGGGTTATTTAACAAGACAAAATAATGAGGGTGATTTTTTCTATAGCCCAAGTCCAACGTTTAATTTCACAGCCACTAAAGATTTCACCATTTCAGAGGTGGAAACCGATTTAAGATTGCCAGATGGATCAAGGCCCAAATTACAGCCCCAATCATCGGTTATTTATAAAATTACGAAACCTTTACAGAGTGTGACCCCAGAAAATCAAATGATCCAAAACACTCGTAATTTTAAAAAATAAAATATATATATATAATATACGATGCCTAAAATATCTCAGTATAAATTAACAGAAGACATATTGGAATATAGAAAAAATTATTATCAAGAGAATAAACTTAGAATATCATCTTATCAGAAAGATTATTATAGATTAAAAAAAGGACTGCCTATAGACTATGACCCAAATTGGAGGGGGGAGAAAATCAAGGTATTAAATAAAAAATATGGTAAAATTATAGTATCTTTTAATTAAAATATTAAATAAAAAATTTATAAAAAAAATATATAAATATATATAAAATGGCTGGATTTGGACAATACCAAGATTTGTTAATTTCTAAATTAAGTGCTTTGACTGACCCAGAGTCATCAGAAACTTTGATGAGTGCTTGCACTGATAAGGACGACCACACCACCGCAACTCGGGTGTTATGCGATACTGATGGTAAATTGATGGTCAGTATGAGCGGTGGCGGTGATGCCACGGCGTCTAACCAAGTGTTAATTAATGATGCATTAACAGATATTCATAATGAGTTACAGACTCCAAGTGCTATGGCTTCAGAACTCACTTTGCAAAATGTGGAATCTGGGATTACCAGCCTTGAGGGTGCAATAAACACAATGGATTCTAAACTGCCAACTGCTCTCTCATCAAGTGGTAATCTTAAAGTATCGCTAGAGGAAGGCGTATCCACACTATCCACGAGTGCTTTACAGACAGTGGGCAACGCCAATGTTAATACGATGTCTGCCAAATTACCATCTGTGTTAGTCAGTGATCGGCTCAAGGTGGTTAATGAGGAGGTTTCCAACGATGCTGTTGGCTCGGTGGCTATGTCCGTGGTGGCTGGCACTTCTCAGAATGTTTCATTTTCCACTGAAGGATATAGAACCGTGAATATATATGGTGGTATTGCTGTGGGTTCTATGATCAATACTGGCTCTGGTTCTGGGGTTCATTGTTACGTGGAAAACTCACCAAATAATACAGACTGGTATTATTACAAAGAATTATACATTAACAATGGAATGAATAATGAAAACAATATTGCCAACGTGGAAGTTGTCGTGGCACCATATATGCGTGTTGTGGTTCAGAATGACGACAGCGTTGCCTATCAGTCTAATGTATACGTACACGGCATTAAATCAAGGGCTTAATACCCTAATTACAGTGTGGGGCTTAGTTTTATGATACATTTACATAGAAGTAATAGAACTCCTATATAAAAGTATCACAAATATTAATATTTGTGATACTTTTATAGTCTTTATGGGTATTAATAGGGTAAATGTAGCATAAAAGCACGCCCCCCCCATACGATTGTTAAATGAATATACTTAAAATATAATGTATATAGTAATATATTGATATGGGATTGAGATGTGAAGTGTGTGATGAGTGGTTGCCAGTTTTCCAGATTAGTAAGTTATGTCCAATCTGTTATCAGATTAGATCGGTTGTTAAATGTTATTCTAATATACAGATTTTAGATAAATTACAAGAAAGTTTTTTAATAGATGGTCCAGTTAGTAAAGAGTTTAAAAAGCCAGAGTCGTACAAGAGCATCAATGATGGTAAAACTAAGTCCAGCAATGATTTGTTGGATTACGATAAGCCTATTACACGAAATGATAAACCCAAGAAGTAATTAATATTTTGGTTTACCTTTAATTATTTTTCCAGTTTGTTTAGATCTGAAAACTTTTATTTTCTTCTTAGGTGCATCTGGAAACTTTTTCTTATATTCTGTGACAAAATCCACAGATTCTTTAGAATCTTTAGAATGCTTCGCCCCAGTCATAACTTTACCGCTGGGCATAGTGTGTGTTTTTTTTTTAGATTCCTTTTTATCTGGCATTAAATTTTTAAATATTTTTTTGTCATAGCCTATATCAGTCATCGTATTATATGGGACGTAAAATTCTTTAGTGACTTTTTCGCCTCCATCCATATCACCGACTTTTACTAATTGTAAATTATCTTTAAAAACTTTTTTCACCTCGTCGCCTTTTAATTTAGAAACTCCAGATATAATGAATTGTTTTCTAACGGCTTTATTAAATGCAATTAAATGCTTTTTCATTAATGATACTGTCAACATATTATATATATATATGTGATTATATTATTAATATATTTTTTAAAATAACAGAGCCTAAGATTTAAATCTTTGTATTATTACGATGGGGCTGTTAAAATCGTGTATGAATAAATTTAGTTGTAAATCTTCGTGTATATTTAATCCAGTGAACGAGATTATGGACTTTGACAAACACAAATTATCCTTAGAATCATTTAATTTAAAACATAAAGATATAATTAAAATACATAAAATATTAAATAAAAGAGAAATGAAAAACAAATTAAATTATATATAAAATAATTTAATGTATTTTTTTTATATATTACTATATATAAAAAAAATGACTGCTTGGACTGATCACATTAAATCTGTTGCCAAAAAAGAAGGCTTAAGTTATAAGGAAGCGATGAAAGTTGCAAGCAAAACATTCACTAAAGGCGGTTCCAAAGTTGATGCCAAGAAAGAAACACCAAAAAAAATGATGCCCAAGAAAGTCAAAGAGCCAAAGGCTAAATAGATTATTTTTTTAAAGCATCTAAAACCCTTTGACTAATTTGTAAATCCAGTCCGACTAATTCTTGCGTGGTAAAATCTAATCCATCTATTAAATTTAAAACCGCTGTTAATTTTATTGTTGTATCAATCTCTTTATTATCTATAACTTGGTTTTTCACTATTGTTAAATCTTTTTCATCAGATACTATTAGTTTTTCATCATAATATAATTTATTAATAGTGGAACCTTCCGAAGATTGTAATTTTATAAAGTCGCTCTCACAAATAATTAGAGTATCTATGTGAATTTCTGGGGTTTGCTTACATCTAATAATATCGTTTAAATATTGTTTAATTGTTTGCAATTCTTCATCATCACTTTTTATATCTAAAATGACTTCTTCATATGCCCTTAATCCTCGTTTAGAAGTTTGTTTCATTCTGGGGTAATATCCCCCATTCTTAATATATTTATTAGATTTGATTCCATCACTGTAATTATTAACTGTTTTTAAAAATGAACCCCAAAAGGGTTGTTCGCATTTGATATGAACTTTTTTTATAGACATAATGTTTTATATATATATAAAACATTATTCTTTAAATTAAAATTTAATTAAAAATTATAATCTTTTTTTTTAATATTGTTTTTGTAATATTTGGCTTGGAATTCACGTGACGAGTTTAAGCACCTTTGCTTGTAAACTTCCTTAGATTCTTCTAATTTCTGTATCTTTAATAGCAAGTCTGTTATTAAATCATCTTTCATTTTATTGTCGGTTTCTAATAATTTAATTTTTAATTCTAAAATTTTACTCATTTCTATATTTATATAATGTTTAATTATCTATAAGTAATTAAACATTATATAAATTGATTATTGGTATATTTCTTCTTGATTATTGTTTATAAATGGTAAAGCACTAATATGCACGAATTGCTTAGTGATCTTATGCGGGAACCTCGTCGGGGCTTCAGTATGTTTTAATAATCTATAGACAGAAGCACGACTGATGCCATATCTAATTCGCATTTCTGCCAATGTCTTAAAAAATACTGGCTCACTCCACGTGCCATCTTCTTGGGCTTCATTTACATAGTAATGGAAAAATGATTTATTGACTCCACGCATTCTATATATATATGTATATATTATTTATAAGTCTTTATCCTTTATATTGTTTTTTAAAATAGTTGCGGTTTTAAATCATTTGATATACAAAAATCCATATAGTTTTGGGGTGGTTTAATCCAATAAACGTGACGACCGCACCTTTTCCAATAGTTTGTTTTTGCGGTTCGTTTAATACTTCTGTGATTTTCTATATAATAATTTTTCAGATATTCTGGGGTATTTGCCATTTTAATTTAAATAATATTTTAATTTTAAATTAAAAACGCTTAAGATCCAGTCCACGCATTAGCGTCCACAAACTGAATTTGTCCAGTATTTTGGCTTTGTGCCTTGGTGGACTGCATCGCTTCTATTAATTCACGCTGTAAGGTTATTTTTTTTTCTTCTGGGTCTTCTTGTAATTTTACAGTGCATCTGGTAATTGGCTTGAGGTTAGTGGCCATTGTTCCGTCTGGCTTCCTTACTTGGATCGTCATTTCATTTAAGACGATGGATTCGGCGTTATTAATATCAATCCATTCCTCAAATGGTGCAGTATATGTCATAGACCCAGATGTTGAGGATTCGGTAAACTCATTTTTAGGAATGACCTTAATGGTTTTCCCAGTATTCTCGGCTTCGCCCTCATAAGAAACAATCCCCGATAATTCTGGAATACTAATATGGATACTTGTTTCATCATCTTGGATTAATGGGCGTGTGTCTGACTCAAAAATCGTGAGATTATCGGCTATTAAATTTATTACATTGTTAAACCCTAAAACTTTAAATGTATTCCCAAACCGCTGTAATGGTGGTAATTTTGGGTTGTTGGTATTTCCGCCAGCCCATATAGGTCCAGCATTAAATTGGGCTAACGTATCTTTGTTGGGTCTTCCAAGTATAAGGTACGATGGTTGTAATAGGTCATCTCCTAAATTCACGGGCGGTAAAAACTCGGTTTCGTCTTCGTCTTCCCCTAACTCCCAATGGCTTCTATTTGTAAAGCCAGCATCGTGAGTTACTGCCAAACCGTTTGACATAGTAATAGGATTATAACTGTTATTAAAAATCCCCCTTAAAGATATAATGGTATTTGTTAAGTTATATGTTGGAGCAAAGTTTAACTGTAAAAATTCCGTTGTCAATGATACTCCAGCCCCCGCCGTCCAATTTTTAAAAGTCCAATTCCCATAAGTTGTGTCGTCAGCGTCCTCATTATATTCTAAGTCTGCAATTTTCGTGGCACCAGATATAGGAGATGTATTATCTGCAAAAACTTCATAAGAAATAATTTCCCCACTAATAGATTGATTGCCAATAGCCATATCTGCTAATAAAGTTGAGTTTATCTGATCCGAAGGGGTCGTCGCTATTGTATTAGTAAATAATCTATAATCATACCCATTACCAGAAGCGTCCGCCACAAATCCCATAACAAACACATTGTCTTCCACTAATGGTGGTGTTCCTTGTTCTGGAAGTATAGATAATTGTATAAGTGAATCTGATAGGTCTAACCCCCCAAATTCTTGTAATCTATCATTCAGTTGGACAAAAGGAATGAAGGGTGCTTTGATATTAGAGGCTTGATTATCACTCTTAGTCGTGAGATTGTTGCTTGGCTCTTTGACAACTGGTGACCCAACGCCTATGGTGCAATATATTACTGATGTGAAATTTACATTTCCAATTGTCTGACTATACACATTTGGCTCACCATCGGCGTTGTTTCCTCCAGTACCGTCCGCAACATCACCATAAGTTGCACCAGCATCGGTGGATTGTTGGATTATGACCACAAATGATCTGGTGGTGGCTTCTCTAACAATTTTAATAGAAAATCTATGTGATCTGTTTGGAAGTATGGCACTAACAAAAGCATTGGCAAACCTCCTTCTTAGTTTCTGATCTTTTCCCCTATTTTCTGGAGCAAATATGCCACTTGATCCTTGCCGTTCTTTTAAAGTTGATATCTCAATAAGATTCCCATTGTCATCACTTCGTGTTTTCACCAAAATATCTCCATAATCTGCATTAAATGTTGATGCTAAATCTAAATTATTACTTTCCACACTCATAGAAGAATTAATGAAACCCATATTAACTGGTGTTATAAATCGCAAATTATCTTCACTATCAACAGTATATCCTAAATTTAAAAACTCGCAATATCCCTCGTGTAATAATAATCCATTTCGTAAAACTGCTGGTAATTTTAAATCAGTAATATTTACTAAACTTGATTCTTGGTCATCTATGTTATCATTTAGCAAAACACCTTGTGTATTTCTTGGTAATAAATTCCAATTTCCACCTCGGAAGTCTGTGGGCGTGTCCACATATAAATAACGTATCGTAAATTTTGTCTGTTCGGGGGGGTTGGCAAGTTCATTCCCAAGGGTAAAAGTTACGACCCATTGATAGTTTTGCTGGACGTTTGCCGAGTTCATCGCCCGTTGGATTTCTGTGGCTAAATCAGCACCATCATAATTCCCATCTTTTAATCTTGCAAACATAACATTATTATAGCGTCTATCCCCAAAATTAAACCCAATTAAATTATTATTTTCAGATATATTAAACACTTCGCCTATTCTAAAATGATAAAATGTTGTTAAACACACTTGGGATCGTGGGCGTATTATTATAGGTTGGGGGAAGAAATTTTTAAAATTAAATGGGCTTTGCTGGGTTGTATCATTTCGGCTTACAGATTTACTGGAAAGACTAATTAAACTCATATGTATATTAAATTATAATATTTTAATATATATTTTTTTATTATAATATAATATATGTATAAAACTCTAATTAATAAAGATGAATTAGTGGAATCTCACAAAATTGGTTCTAACCAGTTTAATAAGATTGATAAAATAACAAAAAAGGAATT
>Ga0115004_10000945_pt1 | contig 23070 bp, 19 predicted proteins | sample ArcticOcean_MG_C_10_FD_88737 | JGI IMG/M metagenome (GOLD analysis project Ga0115004, IMG submission 88737) | Marine microbial communities from western Arctic Ocean - ArcticOcean_MG_CB11_90 | ecosystem: Environmental > Aquatic > Marine > Oceanic | place: Arctic Ocean: Canada Basin | collected... | reverse complement strand
TTTCTATAATTAGCAGCTTTAGTTTCATCTAAATCCTTAATAGGAACTCCATCTAAATCATATGATCCTTTGTCTAAAAGATCTAACATTCCCAAAATATTTAATAAGGTTGATTTTCCAGAACCTGAAGATCCCATAATTGCAACTAACTCACCTTCTTCAACATTAAAATTTATTCCTTTTAGAACATGGAGAGAATTCGAGCCCATTTTATAGGACTTATGTAAGTCGTTTATTTTAATCATAATTGTTAGTTGTCATCATATTTAGATCAATAAATGTGCTTAAGGTTTAATCTATTTATAAATTATTTATACGAATGTAATTGATTGAAAAATTCTTCAAATGATTTTTGTCCTTTTTTTGTTATTGAGTAATCTGTTGTAGGATAGCTTTTTTGAAAATATTTATCAATTTTAATCAGTCCTGCTTCATTTAATTTCTTTAACTGAGTACTTAAGTTTCCTTTTGTTGAATCAGTAATTTCTAGCAATGCTTTGAAATTACCACGCTCAATAGTCATCAAAAAAGAAATTATCTTGAGTCTTATGGGGTTAAACAGTAATTTTTCTATTTCCTTATTCATCCTTTTTCTGAAAATAAAGAGCCAATCCTGGAATTAACATTCCAAAAGTAATTCCAACAACATTTACTAAAAGTAAATTTAACGCTGGAGCATAATAAGTGTAAACAGTAAAAATTAATAATCCAATGCCGCCTAATGTAATTTTATTGAATTTTATTATACATCCAGACATAATTAAAACTGTACCTAAAAGGAATAAAATATCTTGAACTGGATTAACACCATTAAATAAAGAAATAGCAACTATAAAAATCCAAGAAATTCCAAAGACTGCCCAAATAATTCTGATTGCTCTTCCAAGCTGCGTTTCATATCCAACTTTTTTTGCGGTTTTAAAATTATAATAGGTTGTATAAACCATTCCAAGTAATGGAATTGAAACCCAATAAAACACAGATGAATAATAAGTGAATTGGACTATCTGTGGAAAAAAATAGTGAAACAAACTCATTGAAATTATTAAAATACCCCAAAAAGTAAAGTTATAACCAAGAGGTTTTAAATTGTATTTAGTCTCTTTAATAGCATCATTAATTATGCTTAGTTGTTCTTCTTTTGTCATTATATTTTTATTATAGTTAATAAAATTATCAACCTTAAAAACTTAATTATTTTAATCAAAAATCAAATATGGAAAATATATTTATTAATTTTTTAAGGTTGATAATTTTTAATTTTGTGTAAATATAAACTAGTTTATTTTTTAAACCTAATTATTTTTATTTAACATTATACCATCATCCCATTTCCAAATAAAAGAATAGTTGCCGTCAATCCAATTTGGAAGCAAATTTAAATCTTGCATATGAACAATTACACCTGGAATTGAAATAATAGTGAATCCTAAAAAAACAAACCATAAAAAAATCAAAAGCATGAATACATATGAATTAGATTTTTTATTAAACATTACATAAACAGCAGTTAAAAAAGATATTATAATGGTCAATACTAGACTAACACCCAGTACTATTATAAAATAGTCAGGAACTGCATTCAAAATCTCGTAAAACTCGGGGTCCTGTTCAGGAGATATTTGATTAAATGAAATTACTAAAAGAACTAATAATAAAACTCCTGAAACCCCAGCTAATGCTCCAATTGTAATTAAAAAAATAGCTTTAAAAATTATAATAATTATACGTAAAATTGCATTAAGAAAAGGAGCTAGGAGTCTAAAAGGAAATAAAAATATTCTTACAATTGTACTTTCAGATTTATTTAGATTTCCAGTTTTTTTTTTTAGAAATTCTTCAATATTTGATAAATTTATATTGAATCCTGACATATTCATTTTTTGGCCAATTGTTTTGGCTTCCTTAGTAAATGCCCATAATAATAAATAAAACAACAATCCAGCTCCTCCAAGAAACAAGCTCCCAACAAAAAAAACTCTGATCAAATTAGCGTCAATCTTAAGGTAATTAGAAAGTCCTTTTGCTACCCCTCCAATTATTCCATTCTCTTTATCTCTAAAGAGTATTTTTCTTAAATTTGGATCAAAATCTTTTGAAGGAACCCCTAGCCATAAAATTACGTAGACCATTAAATTTAGTGGAATAGCAATAAAAAATACTATTCTTACTATAATCGGGTCTATTTTAAAATAATCCGCAATTCCTGAACAAACTCCAGCTATAACTCTATTACTAGAATCTCTATAAAGCTTATTATTTACTTCACTATTATCACTATTATTTTCTATGTCTACGTCATCATAAATTTCTTTAAAATCGTTTAATGTTCCCATTATTTCAATTACCTCTCGAACATCAACTAAATTGATACACTGTTTATTGTCAGAAATTTTTGAAGAAAAATTTTCGGCTATTCGAAGTTCAAAATCTTTTATTATTTCACGTTCATTATCAATAGTATCAAAGTAATTTTTTATTGATTCTAAATATTTATTTAATATTTCGTAAGCCTCTTCATCTATATTAAAAATCGAGTAACCTATGTTAATTGTAAGTGTTTTTTTCATTTTAAATTTAAGATTTTAATAATGACTTTACAGAATCGTTTAAATCATTCCAAGAAATTATCAGCTCATTTAAATAGTTAATTCCAGGTTCACTAATAGAATAATATTTTCTAGGGGGGCCCTGTTTAGATTCTTTCCATTCATGTTGTATATACCCTGATGTTTTAAGTCGATTTAATAAAGGGTATACCGTTCCTTCTACGACTATTATTTTAGAATCTTTAAGTTCCTCAATAATTTCGGAAGTATAGGCTTCCCTTCTAGAAATAATTTGCAAAATGCAAAATTCCAAAAGACCTTTTCTGATCTGTATTTTGAAATTTTCTGTGCTCAATTAATTTATTTTGTTTTTTTCGATTGTGATGATAACAATTTCTTTTCCATTTTCGTTTTTTTCTTCTGATGTTATAATCCACTCTCCTTGAATTCCATCAATGTTTTCACCATCTATAGTCAAATTAATATCATTTTTAATACTTACGTTAGGATTTACTTTGAAAGCATCACAAGATGTTAATGTTAAGCTAAGAGCGAATAAGATTAGTACTATTTTTTTCATTTTTGTTTATTTAAAAAAATTTTTAAAAGATAAGTAAGAATTACTATCATTATAATAACAAATATTATTTTATACGTCATTACAATATTTTAATTAAAGTACATTACAAGGTACTTTGTTATACATAGTAGCAAATGTAAAAAAAATATTTATAATTAACCTTGTTTTTTGAAAAATCTTAAATAAATAAAATAAAATGTAACTGCGCCCAGTATATAAGGGATAGCCATCAAATAAACAATCCCATCGTTTAAGCTTTCTGCAGCTTTTTGATCAGCTCCAGATTCTAAAACTGCTCTACACATAGCGCATTGTAAGTCAATTAAACTCATTTTAATAATATGGTGAAATCATTAAATAAACAACCACACCTGTTACAGCAACATAAAGCCATATTGGAAAAGTAATTTTTGCTATCTTTTTATGTGAATCAAACTGTGATTGAATCGCTCTAACATAACTTGTTAAGACCATGGGGATTAAAACTATTGACAGGATTATATGAGAAATAAGTATAAAATAATACACGTAAGCTATAAACCCCTCTCCTCCAAATGGTGTAGGGTCCGAAGTCATATGATAGGCTATATACATAACTAAAAAAATTAAAGACAGAGCAATACAGGTCTTCATAAGTCTTTCATGTAATGATCTTTTTCCAGATTTAATAGCTCTTAGTGCTAAAACTAAAAGTAAAGCGGTTAAAGCATTAATACTGGCATAAATAGGAGGTAAAAAAGACAAAGGTTCAACATTGGGTATTCGAACAGTAAATAAAATTGCTACCACAACCGGAATTAACACCGACACAATTTTAATCCAAATTCCATATTTATTATTAGCCATTAATTAATTTTTAATAGTTTATTTATATCTTCTATAATCATATCGATACCCTGAATTTCGCTATTCTCATTTTTAATCCCTGAATAATAAACTAAAGGAACGTTATAATCATTTATTCTTGAACGAATATAACCGCTCTTGTCAATCAAAGCAAAAAATCCTTGATGCTCAAAACCTCCATCAACCGCTTCATTAATTGAAGAAAAAATATTAAAACCTTTGTTAGATAGTTTATAAATGTCTTTTTTGTCTCCAGTTAAAAAATGCCAATTTTTAGATTTAACTTCAATTAATTCAGAATATTTTTTTAGTGTAGTTGGCGAATCGTGATCAGGATCAATTGTAAAAGAGGCAATTCCAAAATCATCTCTATCTCCATATATATCATCTAAAATCTTCATGTTTTTGTTCATTTCTATGCAAATAGAAGGACATCTTGTAAAGAAAAACTCGGCCACAAAGACCTTTCCTATAAAATCTTCACTACTAATAAGTAAGCTGTCTTGGTTTAAAAAAAGAAATTCAGGAACTTTTCTTTTTTCTCCATTTAGTTTAATAAAGCTTAAATCATCTGATTTAGCTAGCCTTGTAGTTTGGGAAATAGATTTACTATCGATTCGGTCCATTATTTTAGGGAAGAAAATAATGCCAAAAATTAAAATAACAAATGAAATACCTATGTAAGAATACTTTTTCATTTAAGTTGATCTTTATAAATATTGTTTTTTTTAAGAGCCATCCTATATTCAGCTAAAATAACTTTTACATCATCTAGCATATTATTATTTATATCTGCAACAGATCTAGAATCATATCCAAATTTAGTCCCGTCTTTATCATCACGTCCCCTCAAATTTCCATTTCTATCGATAATAAAAACATAGGGTGTTCCTAAATTTGAATCAAGATTAAAATCAGTTTTTAAACTTTGATAGACTTTTAAAAGATCTGAATCTTCAACGTAAATAAAATTCCAATTAACAAGATCTGTGTTAGTTCCAGATCTTAATTCATTTTTCAAAACTTCAGATGAATTTTCCGTTCCAACAGGCTGAATCATTACAAACTGAAAGTCTTTAAACTTATAAAACCTCTTATATATTTTTTGATTAAGATTTAATGCATCCCCATGCTTGTCTTCTACATTGTTTCCGAAAAAACCTAGGATTGTAATTTTGTTGTCAAAGGTAATGTTTGATATTTTTGAAATCTCTAAAACTTCATCAGTTAAAACTGGAAGCTTAGCAAAATTATTGATTCCTGAAGCAAAAAAAAGGTATACTACTAACGGTAAAACAAAAAGAATAGTTAATACAATATACTTTTTCATTAAAAAATTTAAATTTTTTTAGAAGTTCCAACTAACAAAACCTTCATACATCATATCAAAAATGTAGTTTCCTTCTACTAAAAGAATGAAAGCTAAATAAGCAATTAGAAACATTAAGGTAATTGTAACAGAAAACTGTAGTCCTTGAGGCTCATCTCTTAAATGCATGAAATCCCATGCGATATAATAAGCTTTAACAATAGTTAAAATAATGAAAATCCAATTAATAATCTTCATACTTAAAAAAGAGTTGCCTACTAAAATTTCAGGTTTTATAATTCCCAAAGCGACCTCTACAACAGTAACTATTGAGAGAAAAAGTAATACTCCCCATATTTTAGTTTCATTAGATTTGAACTTAAGGAGTCCTCTAAAAATTTCTAATTTATGTGTTTTGTTTTCCATTTATAAATTATTATACAAGATAAAAGAAAGTGAATACAAATACCCAGACTAAATCAACGAAATGCCAATACAATCCTACTTTTTCGACCATTTCATAATGGCCTCTTTTTTCATATGTTCCAACAAGAACATTAAAAAAGATTATTATATTAATTACTACTCCTGAAAATACGTGGAATCCATGGAATCCTGTAATAAAAAAGAAAAAGTCTGCAAATAGCCTGTTTCCATATTCATTGTTTACAAGGTTAGCTCCCTCTACTACATTGACTATTTGATTTATTTTTTCTAAAGATTCTTCTCTGCTTAAAATAATTTTTTCTCCATTTACATCAATCTTTTCAGTTTTAATAACCAAATATGGGTTTGCAACCACGCCCGCAATAACTTCATCAGTTGTATATGAAGGCAGTGAACCTTCACCTAAATACCAGATTCCATTTTTATTTTCATGCTGAGTTCTGTCTGAATGGCTATCAATAGCAAATTCATCTAGAGCTACTCTTTTGCCAGTATCTTGATTAATAAATTGATAAATTTGTCCTCCTTTAGTTTCTACTGCACCATATTCTCCTTTTATAAAATTACTCCATTCCCAAGCTTGAGATCCTACAAAAATAGCTCCTCCTATTATTGTAAGTAACATATATACTGCTACCTTCTTCTTTTGCATATGATGACCTGCATCTACAGCTAAAACCATAGTTACAGATGAAAAAATTAGAACGAAAGTCATTAACGCTACATAATACATTGGTGCATCAATCCCATGTAAAAATGGAAAGTGGGTAAACACTTCATCAGCAATTGGCCATGAATCAATATTTTTAAATCTAGAAAATCCATAGGCTACAAGAAAGCCAGAAAAAGTCAAAGCATCAGAAACAATAAAAAACCACATCATAAGCTTGCCATAGCTTGCTTTTAAAGGCTTGTTTCCACCTCCCCATAAATCTTCCTCATTATTAACGGATGTTGTAATAGTTGAGCTCATTTATTTTTATAAATTAAGGTTACAAAGTTACATATTTTTACTATCTAAAGAAATATAAAAAAACAAACAAATACAACCATAAAAATCCAAGGAAATGCCAAAAGGTAACCGCTAATTCAAACCCTAGTTTATTAATATTATATTTATTTTTTTGATTATTATAAATTACCACTACAAGTACTATCATTCCTGCAAAAAGATGAACTAAGTGGAGCACAGCTAATACATACAAAAATGAGGTTGTCACTGTGCTTTCTGGTCCTGTGAAAAAATATCCTTTAGAAATAAGTTGATCAAATCCTGAAAATTGAGAAACAACAAAAAAAATAGACAGTAGAAAAGTAATTCCAAGCCAGAAAGAAGTTTCTGTAATATTATTTTTATTTACATTTTTTTTAGCCATTAATATAGACAGACTGCTTAAAATAATAAATACAGTACTTAGCATAAAAGCTGACGGCAATTTAAAATCAATGATCCAATCCGGTCTTGATTTACTGACTATATAAGCACTGGTAAGTCCTGCAAAAGTCATTGCAATACTTAACATCGAAAACAAAAGCATCATTTTCTTTGCTCTTATATGTTTTTTCCTGTCATCTTGAGCGTTTAAGTTCATATATAAATTTTATCTATTAAATAAGTTATTTGTAAAAGAGTTAAATAAACTACGCTTGATGTAAATACTTTTTTAGCCGCAGAATCACTCATCTTGATGTATAAATTAATTGCAAAATAAAGCATTCCCAAGCCTAAAAGTAATACTACAAAAGCACCCATAATGGAAAGTTTCAAGTCTCCTGTTAATCCGCTTACAGGAAAAATAGAAATCACTATCATCCAGATAGTATAAAGCACAACTTGAAGAGCTGTTGATTTATCTTTTTTTCCAGTTGGCAACATGTTTATTCCTGCCTTATTATAATCATCATGAAGCATCCATCCTAAAGCCCAAAAATGTGGAAACTGCCAGAAAAACTGAATCATGAATAATGTGCCAGGCTCAATTCCAAAATTATTTGTTGCCGCAACCCAGCCTAACATAAAAGGAATGGCTCCAGGGATAGCTCCAACAAAAACAGAAAGAGGAGTGATAGTCTTTAAGGGTGTATATAAACAGGTATATATAAATATTGCAATAGATCCAAAAAGAGCTGTCTTAGGGTTTATTTTATATAAAACCACAACCCCTGTAAGTGTCAATAAAATTGAAATAATAAAAGCGGTATTAACGCTCATTTTTCCAGATGGAATAGGTCTGTTTTTAGTCCTATCCATAAATTTATCTAGATCTTTTTCTATAATTTGATTAAATGAATTTGATGCTCCAACCATACAATATCCACCTAAAGCTAACAACAATACTGTAGATAAATCAAATGAATCAGAAGCTATTAAATAACCTGCAAGTGAGGAGAAAACTACACTTATTGCTAATCTAGCTTTTGTTAATTCAAAAAAATTAATGAAACTTTCCTTAATAGGATTAAGTTTTACATCTTTTTTTATTGAGCTACTAGCCATAAATTGAAATAGAGCGCAAATCTAGTGCAGAATAATAGAGAAAGCAATTATTTTCTCGAGATTTAAAGTATTACTGTAATCTGAAAGTGATAGGAATACTAAAAGGAACTCTAACGGGTCTTCCCCTTTGTTTACCCGGAGTCATTTTAGGTAATTTAGAGATAATTCTATTAGCTTCCTTTTCAAGATTTTTATCTGGTCCCCTAGTTCTAATTCCACTAATGTTTCCATCTTTACCAATCATAAATTGAACAAAAACTCTTCCTTGAATTCCCATTTCCTGAGCAATTTCTGGGTATCTAAAGTTCTTATTAATATGTTTCATTATTTTCTCTTGAAAACATTTTCTTCTTTGAGATTTAGCTACTCTTTCACAACCAGGAAATAAAGGAACATCTTCAATAATAGCAAATGGTATATCTAGATCTAACTCTTCCTCCATTACTTCAACTTCTTCAACTATTTCTTCTTGATCAGTTTCAGTTGATTCAATTATTGTTTCTTCAATTTCTTCTTCATCCTCAACAACTTCAATAATTTCTGGAGCTGGTGGTGGTGGTGGTGGTGGTGGTGTTTTTATTTGTTCTGTAATCGGGATTTCTTCATCATCATCATCATCGACATTTAATGATTCGTAATCGTATTGAGCTTCGTATGTTTTAGCTTCAATTGCTCTCCATGAAACAAGTAAAACAATGCATAATCCAAGAGCAAATAGTAGACTACTATAATTTCTTAAATCAGATTGTGGGTTTTTTTTTAGTTGCATAAATTTAAATTATTCTGTAAGCTAAAATAATTTTTTTTTTTTAAAATAAAAGCTAAGACTGTTTAATTTTAGAAAAAAATAAACTATATGTTGTTATTCCTAATAAGATTCCAGCTGAATTTGCAATAAAATCTGCCCAATCACTATATCTTCCAACAGGTAAAGCTCCTTGTAGGAACTCGGTAGAACTTGCTATAAAAAAAACTATTAATAAATTTTTCCAAGGAAAAAATTTATCACTAAAAGATTGTAGTCTCATCCACATGATTGACATAATAAAATATATAGACAAATGGATAAGCTTATCCAACTCCAAAAGTTTAAATTCTGGAAGTGAAAGATTGGGTATTGGAACTAATGAGATTATTACTATTAATAAAGTGTAAATCCATGTAGCTCTTAGAAATAAAGGCTTACCCACCTATTAAACCTTTATAAGATTCAGCAGTTAATAATTCTTCTATTTCAGAAACATCTTTGATTTCCATTTTAATAATCCAACCTTTTCCATACGGATCATCATTAATTAGTTCTGGATTATCTTCTAATCCCTCATTCATTTCTGTTATTTTTCCTGAAAGAGGTAAAAACAAGTCAGAGACTGTTTTAACGGCTTCCACAGATCCGAAGATCTCTTCTTTACTTAACTCGTCCCCTAAAGACTCTATTTCAACATAGACGATATCTCCTAATTCTCCTTGGGCATAATCAGTAATTCCAATTATTGCATTATTTCCTTCGATTTTAACCCACTCGTGATCTTTAGTATATTTTAAATCTGGCTTTATTTCCATTTTATAATTTTAATTTTTGGTAAATATAATTCTAAAAAATATTTTTTCATGAATATTAATCTCCAAAATTATACCTTAAAGTCATTCCAGATCTTATAGTTGTCATTGGAAATGCAGTTGATATAGCGAATTTTGAAAATAAATGATCATAAAAGAAAACAGCGTTAAAACTCTTACTCAAGGCATAATCAGCAGATAGCTTCAAAGACCAAAGGGTTTGTCCAGCAGTTACTTTATTATCTAAAATATTTAAATTTCTAATGATAGTAATATTGTCTCTAAAATTTACATCAGCCTTAATATTCAAATCCCCTTTAGAAACTGTTTGCCTGCCTCCTAAGTTATTTCTAAACTTTAAATCTTTAATTCTATAACCAAACCCTAATGAATAATCTGTTCCTGAAGTCTCAGTAAGCATGTCATTATCTAAACTTAATGACAGTGCTCTATCTTTTTTCAAAGCCATTACTAACCTTATTGAATTTTTCAATTCCATATCAATTTTCAACAAAGGGTTAAACTGTTCTACCAAATTAATATTAGTATATAATATTTCGTTTAAAAAATTTCCAGAAGCATCTTTTAACGATGGTGTTTCTGAATTATACTCAAGATTAGACTTAAAGCTATTTAAAGTATAACTAGAACGATAAGAATGTCCTATGCTGAATCTTTTAAACCTGTCTTTGAAGAAATCTAGATTAATCAATCCGCTATATTGTAAAGACCAATTTGGTAATGGAGTACTGCTGATTGCGCTCAATGAAATGCTATTAGGATCCTTGCCTGAATAGGCGGAAATAAAAGCTGGAATCAAAACAGCTTGATTGTTTTTTCCATAACCCAAAGGGAAACCAAATTCATCTGTTTCTCCACTTAAATCCCCATAAATTGCAGCTAACCTACTAGCAATTATTAATCTATTTTTTTGAAATTCATCAAAAGTTAACGATTCATTTTCATTACTATTCTTAAAGGACGTTTTTATTAAAATAGTTGATATAGCAAAATTTCCAAAGGAATTTGGAGATAATGAATTGTACTGGCTATCTGTTACTATAAAGTTTTCTGAAAAGTTTTCTGAATAAACCCTGTTAGCGTTTATGTCAATTTTCAAATCCTTAATCCAACTTAATTCGGCAACTAAATCAAACTTAGTATTATGCACTTGAGTAAACTGTTCGTTAAAACTTGGAAAATTAGTTAACCATCCGTTTTTTGCAGCCTCAAATCTTATATCCGATTGACTTCCAAAAACAAAGGCTAAGGATGGTCTTGAGGTTCCTAAAAATCCAAGAGACTGAGTATAGCCAGGTAAAACTTTTCCATTATTTTCTGCGTAATTCACTTTAAGCCTGGTTAAACCAGTTGCAAGTCCAATAAAGGAGTTTAGAACTTTATCTTGAACTGTTTTAGGTTTCTTTTTCTTTTGTAAACCTAAGTTTTTATAAAACTTAGACATATTGAAGGAGGTGTTTATAGTGTGCGTATTAGCATTTTGAATGGTATTAACATTTCCAAGAACATTCCCTAATTCGTCTTCAACTAAAGCCATCGCATCAGATCCTCGTTCCCAATTAAAATCCCCTGAGTAACTATAACTACTGGAAATGAAATTTATCAAAGGGAAAAATTTAAAAGGTAATTGATAGCTTAATTGAAATGATTGATTGTGTGAATTAGCTTCCCCTGTGTTCCAAAATCCATCCCATATGTCTAAATCTTTATTGACCACAACATTTCCCTCTGAATCATTTCGAAAATAGTTCTTAATAACACTATTGTTTGAAGCCGAAAAATCTAATCTTAAAGAGTTAGTTAAATTTTGACTTAAACTAAGGCTCCAATCAAAAAGAAAATTTCTTTGTTGAATGTTAGGAAGAGCAATTTGTTTTGAAGCATCTGCACCTTCAATAAAGACATCTCTAAACCTTTGACTATTAAAAGTTCTATTAATATTTGCAGTAAACGATATGCTTGACAATAAAGGGTTGAAATTAAACTCCTTCAGCCATTCTAAATACTTATTGTCTGAAATAAATTTTATTGATTCAAATGGAGCTATAACAAACGGATTAAAAGTATAACTATACTGTGCACTGGTTCTAGCTGTTTTTCTAGTTAAATTTTCTATTTCATAATCATGTTGTATCTCCTGATTATAACTATATGAAAAATCAAAATTTTCAATATCATATATCTTTTCTTTTTGATCATCTGATCTGTTTTTTTTCAAACCAATCAAATTAATACTATTAATTTTTCTGTAAGAAATTGCCTGATTTCTAATTGAATCTTTTTGACTTTTTCTAGTAGCAGAATTGAGTCGGTCATTTAATTTAATGTCTTGGTAAAAAGGGTCGTATTCAGGTGTTGTAAACTCTTCTGAAATACTGTATGATAAAGGAACTTGAACTTGCCATTTTTCTGGTAAAAGCTTCCCTAGATTAACACTTCCTATAAAACCGTATTGTTTTTGTTCTTCTCTACTTCTTTGGTTTGGAGTTTTATCAATTGAACCAAATCCAATTGTAGACATTTTCCCAGAAAGTGAAACATTAGCAAAATCAGCAATATTAGCATCTAATGATCCTAAGGCAGACCATCCTCCTTTCCCGTCAATTTCAGAAAGACGCAATTCATTAAACCAAACCTCGCCAGAAAGAACATCCCCGTTTTCTAAAGATGGGTTTTTAACTCCAATCATCAAGTTTTTAATTGCCCCAATTGTTGGATTCCCTTTTATTGCAAATTTATATTTTTTGTCTCCTGGTAAACTTGAAATTGATGTAAATTCCTTTATAGCTTCAAGATCTTCATTAAAATATAAAACTTCTGATAAATTTGAATTATTGGAGATTGCTATTGCTTTTAATTGAGTTAGTTTCTCTAGAGAAAAATCAATTGAATTTGAATCAGGCTCCCAAACTTGATCAGCACTATATCTATTTGAAGAATTTTGATTAAATGCCGTAGGCTTTAAAGGAATTTCAATTTGATAATAATTGTCTGTAAAATCAGATCCTATTCTTAGAAAACCAACTAATCGTTTATCAAATTCTTCTGTTGCTCCTTCTCCTGGCAGCTTAGTACTTTCCTCTAATGACTCAGCGTGTATATACATTTTTAAAGACTTGTATTGTCTCATGTCAAAATTTAAATTTTTATATACTGCTCTTGAATCTTTTGGCTGAAGATCATTAATTTTTATGCTCATTGATTGCTCATTCTCCCTGATAACAGTACTGTTAGAGTTTATCTCTTCCCTTTGAACTCCTGGTGGGAGAACATAGTTTATAGGCACTCTATTTTCATTCTCTAAAATATTAACAGACCCAATTTCAAATGATGTATTAGGGTAAGTTATATTTTCTTTATTTAAATTCTTTGAATACCTTTTCCAATCAGTTCTAACTAAATCTAATGTGCCAAATCTTATCGTTACGGGCTTATTGAAATCTTTAAGAAAAATTCTCATAAAACGAATGGATCTCAAGTTGTCTATTCCGTTAATTGATTTAAAAAAAGGGCTGTACTTACTGCTTTTGTAGAATTGCTTAAAAACTGGTATTTTAAACTGGATCCATCTCGTGGTTTTAGATTGTCCATTTGGGAGTTCAACTTTTACATTTTCTCTTACGTCACTAATAAATGGATGATTTCCGACATCCATATTTTTTCTAATTGGCACGGTATATTCAAAATAACTATCAATAGTATTCATTGTGTTATCTTGGTTAACATCTTCGTTATCGGGAATAGTAGTTGATCCTCTTTCATTATTATTTATGGAGACAGGAGAGTTCCCCTGAGTCCCATTATAATTTTTGTATCTGTCTAATACACCTCCACTAGCACTTAAATAGTATTGATAATTATCTCCCGCGGGATCACTTTTTTTACCATTGAAATACTTTTCTATTTCATCTTGATCATTCATTCCGTCATATCCTAAATCTTGAACTTTTCTATTATTAGCATCTGAGTCAAAAGAATAAACTAAAGATTGAGTCGCTGGGGAAACTCCCCAACTAGAATTGTTTGTTAATTGTTGTGAATTTAAAGTTGGAAGACCATTTTCGTATAATTTTTTACCGTCTTTTAAAATGTCTTCTGAAATACTTCCTAAATTAAATACTAATTCTCCTAAATTGTTCTCACCTGAAGTGTTTTCTTCAAATGTATCTAAGAGCCAGAATTGTACAAACTCCACATTAGCTTGTTCAAAGTTTGTAGGATTTATTTTTCTAGTTATTCCTGCCCAATTTTTCTTTGGAGATAGTTTGAAATCAGCACTTAAACTATTATTGTAAGGACCTTTTTCTTCTGGATAATAACTAAGGTCAAATGTGTTTTGAATTCTAGATTGCCCTTCAATTAAATCTTGTTGTGGAAATATTTCTTCAATAAAAATTCTTCTAGTTTCATTTTTTGACAATTCATCATCATCTACTCCAACTGGTCGTTGTCTTGTATAAAATATAGGATCTATATTATACCATGCTAGTTTAGCTCTGTAATGGCCAAGTTTTAAATCATTAATTCCAAAATCAGAACCGTTAACATTTGCTGGCACACTTGATAACTTCCAAGAAAAAGGATCTTTTATATTTATACTAGTTTCTGATCCTTCAAAATCATCAACATATACAGTAGCACTTTCTTCATAACCTGAATTTTTAGGAGTTCCTGAATGAAGATAAGCAACCTCCGCTTTTAATGAAATATAGGATTGCGTTTCAGTTCTAATATTAGGAAGCTTATTGGCTAGTCTGGTTAAAAAAGGGACTTCAGTCGAGTAAATCCCATTAAATCCAATCATTGTATTATTAACGGGTTCAACTCCATAGTTAGCCTTTTGAGTAATGGACCTTTCACTTAAGTTCATTAACGAACCTCCAATAATAAAATTATCATTAAACTTGTGTTCAACATTAATCCCAGAAAACCTTTTCTTTTGTTGAGAATAAAAAGAATTACTCTCTGTTGAGATTTCTATAGGAGTATTAGAGTTTTTTAAAGTTTCGTCAAGTATTTGAACTCTTCCAGCTTGGTAATTAACAGTGTAATCTGTTCCTTCCTGCAGTAGTCTTCCTCCTGCAGTAACTTTTACTGAACCTCTTGGAACATTAAATTGTCCAATAGAAATTCCGCCAGCTTCACCAGAAGTCTTGTAAGATCCTTTAATTTGAAATTTATTTTTTTCTATCTTTTCTTCAGCTCCAGTTTTAGATAAATCATAGACCTCATTATAAACATATTTTTTCTGATTTAAATTGTAAGTAGCTATATTGTCGTAGCTCTCATTAGTAGAATTAAGATCTTTTAACTTTTCAAATAAATATTCTCCAAATGGCTCTACAGACGTAAAAATAATTAACCCATTACTTGAATCAATTGTGATATTTGGAACAAAATCAAAAAATCCATCACCTCCATTTTGAATATCATTATTCATGTTTAATTTATCAAAATTAAATAGAGATAGTAAAGTTTTACCTTCAATTGAACTTGGCCAGACTAAAGGATCTACAGGTTCTATATAATTTAACGGGGAGGGATTAGTATAGAAAATATTTAATTTAAAATCATTTTTATTAATTTGATAAGAGCCTATAGAGTAAATATTTTTCATCATCAAATCCCATACAGGCTGATTGATATTAGTTAAGCTGCTTTTCAGTAGCTTAACTAATAAACTATTATTTGATATTTTAGGATTATTATTTTGATTTGAAAAGCTGGTAGCATCAATTCCGTCATTAGCAAACTCTCCAACCTGAAAAACCTCTCCACCTACAGTGTATTGATAAGCCACAGCTAGTATTTCATCATTGTTAAGGGGTTGATTTAATGAAATATAACCTAGTTTATCGTGTAATTTATATTCATTTGTTTCTAATTTTCTTGCATTTTCTAAAACTGAATAATCATTTCCTTCACTAACTAAATTAGAAATTGGGCCAAAGCCCTCTTTAACATTAGAAATATCTCTAATAGCTGAATTCAAAAGTCCACTATCAATAGTCTCAGGATCTAATTTATTAACCGAATTATCAGGATAGACATTTGAACCTGGTTTTGTTATAAAATTCGAATAAAACTCGTCTAATTTAGTTTTCTCAGGGTTTGATTCTCCAAGATCTTGTAACCCCAAAATATTTCTAACATTTTGAGTTTGATTAGTCCTGTTAGTAACCCAAACCTCTGTTCTTGTTATCTTAATTTGAGTGTTTAGGTAGGGGAATGTTTTTAAAGTTTGATCATATTTATCTCTAAAATATTGACCAAGAAAAAAATGTCTGTTTTCATCATAGTCTAAAGGAAATATTGAGAATTCCTCAAAACTTCCGTCGCCTTTTGCAGCTACTGTTTGAGATTGTGACCTTTGTTCGGATAGTACAGTAGTAACTTTAGTGTTTCCAAATTGTAATTCTGTTTTAAATCCAAATAAACTTTGTGCTCCAGAAATCAAAGATCCACTTAATGGCATACTAATATTTCCTAATTCAATTTTTTGAATAATATCATCTTCTGTTGGAGTAAAATCCAATTTTAATAAATTTTGAAAATCAAAAGTAGACTGGGTATCGTAATTTGAACTAATCGTCAACCTTTCGCCGATTTTTCCGTTCATACTTAAGCTAATTACTTGATTAAAATCAAGACTTAAATTACTTTGATTTTTGGTTGATAAAGAAGGGTTCTCACTCTTTTGATATCTCGCTCCAATATCCATAGAAATGGATCCTTGCGGAATTAATTCAATTTCATCACCTCCAAAAATTGTTTGAAAAAAGTTAGAATTTATATATAAATCTGGCAGTAAGTTTTTAAGTTTAGAATCGTCTGAATCTTCCTCGTCAAGCAAACTTAGTTTCTCTTGAAAATAATTTTTAATATTTTCTTCTTTAATCAATTTCCTGTATTGACTTGGAGTTAAAGTTAAAGGAATTCCAACATCAATTTCACCAGCTTTGGTAGTGTAAATATATCTGTCAATTAGTGGGTCATATGTGTATTTTGAAACAAAAAAAGAAGGAGGATTTAATTTGAATTTTCCTAAATAAACTGTATTTCCTATCGTATCTAAAGTAATTACTTTCTGACCTATTATATTATTTGAAAAAAATATAATTATGAAAGAAGAAACAAGAAATGTTTTTTTTTTTAAAGAAATACGATTCAATACTCTATAATTTATTTAATGCACTCTTAATTAGTTCTTCAACAGAAATTTCTGGCGAATTATTAAGAAGTGTTTCTATAATTTTATTTGTATTTTTTCTGCTATAACCTAACACCTCTAATGCAGATAACGCCTCATCCTTGTTTGTATTGCTTATACTTCCAATAAAATTGTCATTTTCTGAAATTGAACTTACTTTGTCTTTCAACTCAATTATCACACGTTGAGCTGTTTTTAAACCAATCCCTTTTACAGACTGTATTAGTGAAGTATTTCCAGAAATTATTGCACTTTGTATTTCTCCAGGACTAAGCGAAGAAAGCATTGTTCGAGCAATACTAGCACCAATACCAGAAACTGAAATTAGTTGTCTAAATAAATTTCTTTCCGTCTTTTCGTAAAAACCAAATAATGTATTGGAGTCTTCCTTAACTTGAAGGTGAGTAAACAACGTAATGCTTTCGGAATCTGTAAGATTAGAATAAGTATTTAAAGAAATATGAACCATATAACCTACCCCGTTACAATCTATAACAACTTCTGTAGGTGATTTTTCAATCATCCTACCTTTTAATTGTGTTATCATTTTTTAATTTTAGATTTTTTTTGTGCATCTACTACTGCAACCGCTGACATGTTTACCATTTCTTCAACGCTTGCTCCTAATTGAATTACATGTACAGCTTTAGACATTCCCATCATTATTGGACCTATCGATAATGCATTGTCTAATTCCTTTATAACTTTATAGTTAGTGTTGGCTGCGTCTAAATTTGGGAAAATCAATGTATTTACCTTTTTACCTGATAATTTAGAAAAAGAGAACTTCTTTTGAAACATTTCTTTGTTTAATGCAAAGTCTGATTGGACAGGTCCATCTACATTAATTTCAGGGAAATTTCTATGTAAAAACCTTACTGCCTCATTCACTTTCAAAACCATTGGATGAGTTGATGAACCAAAATTTGAATATGAAACCATTGCTATATTTGGCTCCAAACCAAACATTTTAACCGTTTCAGAAGTCATTTTCGCTATTATTGCCAAATCTTTTGCTGATGGATCTATATTAATTGAAGTATCAGATAAGAAGATGGGACCTTTACTAGTTATCATTAAATTAGTAGTAGCTACCTTATTTACTCCTGGAGCTCTTCCAATAACTTCAAGCATTGGTTTGACAGTTACTGGGTAACTTCTAGAATATCCTGATATTAAAGTATCTGCATCTCCATTACTTAACATCATAGCGGCAAACAAATTTCTTTCCTTCATTTTGTTGACCGCACTAAAATAAGTAACCCCTTTTCTTTTTCTCATTTCCCAATATTTTTTACCATATTTTTCTCTATTATGAAGTTCTTCTTTAGATTTTGGATCTATTATTGGAAGGTCTGCGTCAAACTCTATTTCTTCTTTTAATTCTTCTATTACTTCTTTATTACCTAAAAGGATAGGAAATCCTATACCTTCTTCATGAACAATTTGAGCTGCCTTAAGAACATCTAAATGATCTGCTTCAGCGTAAACAATTCTTTTAGGAGAAGTTTTAGCTCTATCGATCAAAACTCTAACAATTTTTTTATCACTTCCTAACCTGTTATGTAATTCTTCTTCATATTTTTTCCAACATTCTATAGGTTCGGTTGCTACACCAGATTCCATAGCAGCTTTTGCTACTTCTGGCGGAATTTTCGTTATAAGTCTAGGATCAAATGGTTTAGGAATAATATAATTTTTTCCAAAAGTCAGTTTGGTCTTATCATAAGCTATATTGACAAATTCAGGGACTGACTCTTTTGCTAATGAAGCCAAAGCTTTTACTGCAGCCATTTTCATTTGATCATTAATTTTGGTAGCCTTTACATCTAAAGCTCCTCTAAAAATAAAAGGAAATCCAAGAACATTATTAACTTGGTTTGGATGATCTGAACGACCAGTTGCCATTATAATGTCATCTCTAGTTTTCATAGCTAAAGAATACTCGATTTCTGGATTTGGATTAGCCATTGCAAAAACAATAGGGTTTTTTGCCATGCTTAATAACATTTTTGGCGTTACCATATCTGACTTAGATAATCCTATAAAAACATCTGCATTTTTAAAAGCATCTTCTAAAGTGTCTATTTTTTTAGTAGTTGCAAATTCTTTTTTTTCAGATGTTAGATCTTTTCTATTTGACCTAATAACCCCTTTGCTATCAGTCATTATTATGTTTTCTGGTTTTAAACCAAAAGCCTTATACATTCTTGTACATGAAATGGCTGCTGCTCCAGCTCCACAAACTACCATTTGAACATTTTCAATTTTTTTTTCAACAATATCTAACGCATTTAACAACGCAGCGGATGAAATTATAGCTGTACCATGTTGATCATCATGCATAACAGGAATATCCAATTCTTCCGAAAGTCTTTTCTCAATTTCAAATGCTTCTGGAGCTTTAATATCTTCCAAATTTATTCCTCCAAAAGTTGGTGAAATATTCTTAACTGTTTCTATAAATTTTTCTGTATCCTTAGTGTCGATTTCTATATCAAAAACATCTATTCCTGCAAAAATTTTAAAAAGCAATGCTTTCCCTTCCATAACAGGTTTAGAAGCTTCTGGTCCTATATCTCCTAATCCAAGCACTGCAGTTCCGTTAGTAATTACAGCTACCAAATTTCCTTTAGAGGTATACTTATATACATTACTTTTATCTTTCTCTATTTCTAAACAAGGGTACGCTACACCTGGAGAATACGCTAGAGACAAGTCTCTTTGCGTACTATAATTAGTGGTTGGTGATACTTCTATTTTTCCAGGATTTGGTTTGGCATGATAAACTAACGCGTCTCTTCTGTTATTTTTATTTTTCATTTTTTTAAAGAGATTAGTTAACCTTTTTTACATTATAAATTTATAAAAAGCATTCTCAATAACATAGTAAATAGATAGTATTAAAATTTTTAAATAAAAACTATAATAATTAACTAGTCTAAATATTTATCTATGCTTTATATTTACATTGTTAAAAGAAATATTAATCAAAAAAATATATTGAAGAATTTTATTTTAATTACTTCTTGCTTTTTATTTGCTTTAGGTCTCAATGCACAGTTAAGTAAAGTTCACTACATCCCACCATTAACTGCTAATGATGACCCTGGAGATCAATGGATGTATATTTCAACCCCTAGCATCACGCCCGTTAAGTTTGAAGTTAAAATTGGAGGAGTACTAGGGGTTACAAATGATTCTGGGACAATATTCGCTAGTGGTGAAGTAGATAAAAATAATCCTATTGCAATTGAATTAGCTCAGGACCCAGGAGATAACAACGGATGGTGGAGCAATCTATTTATAGAGCAATCAGAAACAGAGCAAATTTTAAATAAAGGATTTATAGTTGAAGCTAAATCAGAAGTATATGTTTCTGCCAGAGTAAATTCTGATGGAAATCAATTTCAGGCAGGAGCTATTGTTAGCAAAGGGAAATCAGGCTTAGGAACAAGGTTTAGGGCTGGGATGTTTCAAAATCAAAATTCAGGTCATATTGGTTTTATATCTGTTATGGCCACTGAAGATTTAACAAAAGTAAGCTTTACTTTCACTAAAACCGTTGAAACAATTGGAGGTACTAAAACAATTGATTTTCCTTTAATAATTGACTTAAGTAAAGGAGAAAGTTATGTTTTGGCTAGTACAGGAAGAGGGTCTGGTGGTGATTTTTTAGGAAACGAACTTATTGGAACATTAGTAAGTTCTGACAAGCCAATAGTTGTAAATACAGGCTCAGCTAGTGGAAGTTTTGAAACATCAACTGGAGGTCAGGATTATGGCATGGATCAAATTGTTGGATCTGATTTAGTAGGATCTGAATATATTTTTATAAGAGGAAACGGTTACGATGGTTGGGAAAATGTACTAATTATTGCAGATCAAAATAATACCGAAATATTAGTTAATGGACAATCTTATGGAACTCTTGCCAAAGCAGGAGACTATTTTATAATTGAAGGAGACCAATTCAGCTCTCAAAGTCCAGGGGGAAACATGTATGTTAGATCTGCTAACCTTGATCATAAGCTATTTGCTTTTCAAGGTACTGGAAGTGTATATGATTTAGCAAATGCTGCTGCTGCAAATCAAGGAATGTTTTTTGTCCCTCCATTAAATTGTTCGTCAAAAGGTGATGTGGATAATATTGCATTTATAGATAAAATAGGAAATAAAACATTTGAAGGAGCTGTCTCTTTTATAACAAAGAAAAATGCAACAATTTTAATTAATGGGAATCCAATTGAAAGTTTTGGTGGAGTTTCAGGTCCTTTAGAAGTTACAGGGAATGAAAACTACGTTACTTATATTGTTAAAGAATTAACGGGAAATATTGCAGTTACTGGAAGTGATGAATTATACGTTGCTTATTTTAATTTCAGTGGAGCAGCGACAACTGGAGGGTTTTATTCTGGTTTTGCAAGTCCACCAGAAGTGGTTTTTGATGTAGAGCTTGAAGCCCTAGGTTCGTGTATAAAACAAAATGGAGAATCTAATATTATTTTAACAGCATCAAAAATCGAAAATTTTGATAGCATTAGATGGTTAATTGAAGATGAATTTGGAAATTTTATCCCTATAGGAAATAACGATTTAATTTTCAAACCAACAATAGCTGGAGCTTACAAATTAGAAGGAGTGCTAGAATGCTCTAGCCTTAATTTTCTATCAAATAAAATTGTCATCAGCATCTGTCCATCAGATACTGATCAAGATGGAATTATTGATAATATTGATATAGATAAGGATAATGATGGTATTAGTAATAACACAGAATCTTTTGGAAATGCTTCAATTGATTTAACTAATGAGGAAAGTCCATCTGTTAAGTTTGAAAAAAACGAGATTATTAATACTTCTATTTTAGAAAACGGGGGGGTTATAACTAGCGTTCCAGCTGATGTTAATGCTTTTGAAGGTAGAGAGAATGGGGTGTTTAAATCAACTGTCTTTGCTGGAAATGATGTTCAATTAAATTATACCCTTTCTTTTAAAGAAAAATTAAACATCATATTTTCTGATAACCCCGAAGAAAATGAAGGTAATAATGAAGATGTTTTTATAATTAAGGTTTTTCCCATTTCTCAAAATATTACTCTTTTAGATCCAAATGATAATCTTTTGGTAGATACTAATTTTGATGAAAATTTTGAAACAGGAGTGTCTAATCATACTGCAAATGAAATTATTTTTAAACAAAATACTAACGCAAGTAGCTCTATTGTTTATGAATTTCTTGCAAGTGAAATAACTGGAATTTCGATAACTCAAAAAAGAACTAACACTACAACTAATGGAGTATTTAGCGGAATAATTTCTATTCAAAATTATTCAATAGATACAGATGAAGATAAGGTAAATGATTATTTAGATTTGGATAGTGATGGTGACGTATGTAACGATGTAATTGAAGCTGGATTTATTGATGAAGATGGAGATGGAATAATTGGAGTTGGAATACCAACTTTTGATAATGGTGGTGTTAATGACAAAGGAGGAATTACAGGTCATGATTATACAATTCTTCCGTTAGAAGATGACAATGGAATTTATTTTTTTCAAAAAGTAAGTTCTCCCGTATTAATTAATTCTTTACCTGTTTCTAAAACTGCCTGTCAAGTTGGAGTTAGTGCTAGTTTTAGTGTTGGGATAAAAACTTTAGATAATCCAGCTTTTATTTGGCAAATTTATAATTCTGAATCTACAAATTATGAGCCGTGGGATAATTTAAATGAAAGCGAAACTTATAGCGGAACAAATACTGCCATTTTAAATGTTAATAATATTAATATTGATATGAATGGTAATAAGTATAGAGTACTAGTTAATTCTGATCAATATTTATGTCCTTCTTTAAGCGATGAAGTTGTCTTAACAGTATTTGAAAAACTGCCAACTGCAAATGAAGTTAATACCATCATTAAGTGTGATGACAGTTCTGTTGGTGGTGATACTGATGGGTTCATCTCAACTTTTGACTTAACTTCTAAAACAACTAGTATTCTAGGTGTACAAAGTGCTGATGATTTTACTGTAACCTATCACCTC
>Ga0115004_10000941_pt1 | contig 23082 bp, 21 predicted proteins | sample ArcticOcean_MG_C_10_FD_88737 | JGI IMG/M metagenome (GOLD analysis project Ga0115004, IMG submission 88737) | Marine microbial communities from western Arctic Ocean - ArcticOcean_MG_CB11_90 | ecosystem: Environmental > Aquatic > Marine > Oceanic | place: Arctic Ocean: Canada Basin | collected... | reverse complement strand
TTTAATTATAGATTAACTGATTTTCAATCCGCTTTAGGTCTCAAACAAATTGGAAACTATAAAGAAAATTTAAAAAAAAGACACTTACTTGCTAAAAAATACACTAAAGGTTTGCAAAATATCCAACAAGTGAGGTGCATGCCATACTCATCTGATTGCTCTTTTTTTGTGTTTCAAATATTTTGTAAAGATAGAGATAAACTTTTAAAAGAGTTTAAAATTAAAAAGATTGGAGTTAGCATTCACTATGCAACACCATTGCCTTCAATGACGTATTATAAAAAAAAGTATAACTTTAAAAAAATAAATTTTAAAAATGCCAAAAATTATGCTGATACCAATATATCATTGCCAATATATCCAAGTCTTAATTTTAAAGAATTGAATAAAATAGTTGAAGTGATAAATAAATTTTATGAACATTCAAAATAAAAAAATTTTACTTGTGGGTGGAAGTGGTTTTATAGGCCATAATCTTGCTTTATATTTAAAAGAGATGAATGCGAAACCATATATAGTAGATAGTTTATCGATAAATAATCTATATTCATTAGATAATGAAGAAATAAAAAATAAAAACCTATACTCTGCAATTTTAAACAACAGAATTAATCTTTTAAAAAAAAAAAAAATAGAATTTATAATACAAGATGCTAGAGAACATCTTGCTGTTTCAAAAATTTATAAGCAAATTGATCCTGATATCATCATTCATTTAGCTGCAGTATCACATGCAAATAAATCCAATAAAGATCCACATACTACATTTGACAATAGTTTGAGAACTTTGGAGAACACATTGGATTATGCAAAGGTTAATAAAAAACATGTAATCTATTTATCTTCAAGTATGGTTTATGGAAATTTTGGTGGAAAAGATGTTAGTGAAGAAACTAATTGTAAACCAATGGGAATTTATGGAACTTTAAAATTATCAGGGGAACATATTGTTAAAGCATATAGTAGGGTGTTTGATTTGCCATATACGATTATTAGACCTTCCGCACTTTATGGTGAAAGGTGTGTAAGTAGGAGAGTAGGACAAATATTCATAGAAAATGCAATACAAGATTTAGATATAAATATTAATGGAAGTGGTGATGAAAAGTTAGATTTTACTTATATTGATGATCTAGTCCAGGGAATTTACAAATCATGCATTAACGAAAATTCTAAAAATCAAACTTTTAATATTACCTTTGGTAATTCTCGTAAACTTAGTGAATTAGCAGATCTTGTTAAAAGTGAATTTCCAAAAGTAAAAATCAATTATGTAGGTAAAGAAAAATTTATGCCAGAAAGAGGCACTTTAAATATAGATAAAGCAAAAAAACTAATCGATTATTCACCTCAATATAAATTGGAGGAGGGTTACATAAAATATATTCAGTGGTATAAGAATTTCTGGAAAAATCTTAAAAATGAATAGTTTTAAAAATTTAAAAAAAACATTTTTTATTGCTGAAATTGGAAACAATCATGAAGGTTCTTATAAAAATGCTATTAAATTAATTGATCAAGCAAAGAAATCTGGGGCAGATGCTGTAAAATTTCAAACATTTGATACAAATTATTTTATAAATAGATTAGAAAAAAAAAGATTTAATAAACTTAGAAGTTTTGAGTTGGCAAAAAAAGATTTTAAAAAACTATCTATTTATTCAAAAAAAAAAGGATTAAAATTCATATCAACTCCATTTGATTTTGGCAGTGCAAAATTTTTATCAAAAATAGTTCATGCGTTTAAAATTTCCTCTGGCGATAACAATTTTTATGAATTGATTAAGCTTTGTGCTTCTTTTAAAAAACCACTTATTATATCAACAGGAATGTTAAATTTATTGGAAATTAAAAATATTCTTAAAATTTTAAATAAGATTAAATTTCCAAATAAAAAGTTGGCTTTTTTACATTGTGTTTCTGATTATCCTGTTAAAGATGAAGAGGCAAATTTACTTTCAATAAAATATCTTAAAGATAAGCTACCAGTTACAATTGGATATTCAGACCATATAATGGGAAGTGAGAGTTGCTTGATTGCAGCAAGTCTAGGAGCACAAATTATTGAAAAACATTTTACTCTAGATAATAATTATTCTGATTTTAGAGATCATAAAATTTCACTAAATCCAAAAGATATGCGGCAAATGATATCTTCGACTAGAAGAGTTGAAGATATGATTGGAAAATATGATAAGAAAATTTCTAGTAATGAGAAGAAGAATTATCCATTAATGCGAAGATCTATATATTTTGATAAAAGATTAAAGAAGGGCACAATTTTAAAACGACAAGATTTAAAAATTGTTAGACCGTATAAAACTTTAGAACCTAATGATTTATTTAAAGTTTTGGGAAAAAAATTAAAAAAAGATACTCAAGAGTCTGAGCTTGTTACATTAAAAATTTTAAAATAAAATTATGAAAAAAAAAATTTATAATTTATTTTTATTTGCACTTCATTTTTTAATTTATGTTTCATGTTATTTTAAATCACCTAAATTTTGTGCTTATTTAATAAAATTCTCATTGATTCCATTTCAAAAAGTTAAAAATAGATTAAAAAATAAAAAAACAATTATTGTTCTGGACAGAGTAATTGGAGGAAGAAGAGATATTGAAATAATGCAAAAATCTTCAAAAAATAATTTCAAAATTCTATTTATGAGAAGAAGTATAACAAAAATAATATTCACTTATTTTTGTTTTAAAAAAAAAATATTTTTTAATTACGAAAAACCTGGACCTACGAAAAAAGATTTTCTTAACCAAAAGAACGAGAATCGAATAAAACATGAACAATTTTGGACAGATGTGATTTTTAATTTAAAAAATTATTTGAATGAAAAAGAATTAAATTTTATAACTTTTGCATATTATTATTTTATAGAAAACGGATTGTATGCTGGTTGTAAAAATAATAAAATTCCACTTAAATTGTGGAATAAGAATGCTTTATGTCCGATGAAGATGTCAAATATCGAGGTAAAATAAAAGAATACAAGTATGTGTTTAAATATTTCTACAAGATATCCGTATATAATAATTTTATGAGAAAAATGTTAATTGAGATGGATAAATCTAATGAAAAAAAAATAACTGTAAATGGTTGTCCTAGGACATTGGATTTTATTGATAAAAAAAAAAAATATAGAAAAATTAAAAATTTATTATTTTTGTCATTTAATCCTAGACAAGGATTCCCCAAGAATAGAGAGAATAAAAACTTAAATTGGAATCTATCGTACAATAATGTTATCAAAATTTTAAATGATCTGTCTAATAACAAAAATATTAATATTACCATAAAAAGAAAAAAATTTAATACCTATAAAACATCACTTGAAATAGATAAGAGGATTAAGATATTTGAAGGTGGTACGGCAGAAAAATTCATTAATAAAGCTGATATAGTTATAGGTCATAACTCAGGCTCAACGCTTGAATCTTTAATTAATGGAAAATATGTTATGATCCCTTTTTTTGAAAATAAACCAAAACTTAAAAAATACTTATTTAAATTTGATAAAAATATAATTTACACCTCTGAGGAAAAAATGAAAAAAGATATTTTAAATTTAATGAATAAAAGAGTTTTATTTCCATTAAAGAACAAAAATAATGAAAAAACTGTTAAGTATTATTTTGGTAAGTCCAAAAATATTACAGAAAACTATATAAATTTTTTAAATAGCTAAAATTTATAACTTTTAATTTTTTTTAATGGTAAATCTTTAGCTGAAATATATAAAGTATTTTAACTAGTTTATTATAAATTATAATGCTATTATCATCACTATTATCCTCAGTACACCTTAATGAAAATTTTAAATAAACTTCTATATTTTTTATCAACAAAAGATCGAAGATATCTATTTTTTTTAACACTAATGATTTTGGTTATGGCCTTACTAGACACTATAGGTATAGCCTCAATTATGCCATTTATAGCCGTATTAGCAAATCCTGAAATTATTGAGACAAACGTCTTATTAAATAAAGTGTTTAAAATTTCGGGTATATTTGGTGTGGAGACAAACCGTCAGTTTCTTTTCTTTCTGGGTGTTTTTTTTATAACGATGTTGGTAACCTCACTTACCTTTAAAGCTTTAACAATCTATATACAATTACGTTTTACTTCGCGATGCCAATATAAAATTAGTAAGAGATTTATGGAGAACTATCTATACCAACCGTATAGCTGGTTTTTAGATCGTCACAGTGCTGATCTTAGTAAGACCATACTTTCTGAAGTTTCTGTACTAGTTGGCAAAGGTTTGAAACCAATGATTAGCTTGATCACGCAGAGTGCTGTTGCTTTTGCGCTAATAATAATGCTATCTATTGTCAATATTAAAATTGCTCTAATAACAAGTTTTTCATTTGGTTTAGCTTATTTCCTTGTTTATAAATTTTTTAGAAGATTTCTTACTAAAATTGGTGAGGGACGTCTAAAAGCAAATAAGTCTAGATTTACTAGTGCAATGGAGTCCTTTGGTGCTTTTAAAGAAATAAAAATTGGAGGTTTAGAAAAAATTTTTATTAATCGATTTTCTAAGCAAGCAAAAGCCTTTGCTAAATACCAAGCTTCAGGTCAAACCATATCCTTGTTGCCTCGTTTTGCTTTCGAAGCCATAGCCTTTGGTGGCATATTGTCTGTGATGCTTTATTTTATAAACCAAGATTTAAGCATAAATGAAATTTTACCTTTAATTTCACTTTATGTTTTTGCAGGTTATAGAATGATGCCAGCGCTTCAACAAATTTATAATAATATTGCTCAACTACGCTTAGCTATTCCCTCAATTGATGCATTATACAAAGATCTAAATAGTTTAGATTCATACACACCAAATCAGATACGAGGTGAGTTGTCGCTAAAAAAAGTTTTAACTTTAAGTAATATTAATTATCAATACCCCAATTCCTCAAAAACAACTTTAAAAAATATTAGCCTTAGTATTCCAGCCTATAGTACTATTGGTTTTGCAGGCGTTACTGGAAGTGGTAAAACCACTATAGTTGATATAATTCTTGGACTGCTTGAACCACAGCAAGGTACAATAGAGGTTGATGGAAAGGTAATTAATAAACTTAACCTTAGAGCATGGCAACAGTCTATCGGTTATGTACCACAACAAATTTATCTGGCTGATGATACTGTTACTGCAAATATCGCTTATGGTGTAGAGCTTGAAAATATTAATCAAGAAGCAGTTGAGCGTGCAGCCAAAATTGCAAAATTACACGAATTTGTAATTAATGAATTACCTTTAAAATACCAAACTAGTTTAGGAGAACGGGGTATTAAATTATCTGGAGGTCAGCGTCAACGTATAGGAATTGCAAGAGCACTTTATCATAATCCAAAATTACTAATTGTAGATGAAGGCACAAGTGCATTGGACAATCTAACTGAAAAATCATTAATGGAAAAAGTAGAAAATCTTGATAATATTACTGTTATATTGATTGCACACCGCCTAAATACTATGAGAAAATGTGATATCATTTACATACTTGAAGAAGGTAAAATCAAAGAGCAAGGAACTTTTGAAAAGTTAATTGAAGTTAGTGATTTATTTGAAGGGGAGAGAGCTAGTCAGTTAAATAACAATAATGTTATAAGTAAATAAATTTTAAAGCCATATTAAAAGAAATGATTAATTTGATTAATAACAAAATAAATCTTTAAGTATGAATATTTATCTGCATATTGAAGTTGCTGCGCGCGAATTCGACAGTAAACTACTTTTGGCAACACTAGCTGCAGCAAGAGGACATCAGGTCATTCTCTCTGATTTAGATGGAATAATCCAAGGTGTGAAAAAAAAGATACTTGCTCCAGGAATATTTCACACTAAATCAATAACTCCAAGTAAGCAAAAAATTTCTACACTTCAGTTGGCAATTGATAATGGTTTTAAGGTCTCGAGTATTGATGAAGAGACTGGTTTTGTTGATTCGGATTATAAAGAATTTGCATTAGAAAGGTTTTCAGAACAAACAGTTGAACAGGCTTCAGCAGTTTTTACTTGGGGGGATACAGATACAGAGGTGTTAAAGCGAATTTATCCTAATCATTCGTTTAAGATACATATGACAGGTTCACCAAGAGTTGATCTTTGGGGTTCACTTTTTTCTGAATATTGGACTGTTCCTCAAAAAATACCTAAAAGACCTTTTTTATTAATATCATCAAATTTTTCTAATACCACAAAACATTTTCACCAAGAATTTAAAGGTATTAATATTGCGGGGTATTTTAAAAGAAACCCGAATCGTTTAAAAAATTTCTTTGGAAGAACGGCTGAGGATTATAATAATACAGCGGCATTCATCGAGGCTATTAAGCACCTTTCTAAATATAATAATGGCTATGACATTGTGTTACGCCCACACCCCATAGAAAGTATTGAAGCATGGAATATGTTTTTAGAAGGCATTCCTAACGTACATGTTATAAGAGAGGGACCAATTACACCTTGGATAAAAAGTTCTTTTGCAACAATGCATAATGGTTGTACAACTGCGCTTGAGGGAATAGTTTCAGAAAAACCAGTGGTGACATATGTGCCTTTTCCAGTTTATTATAAAGGAGAACTTCCCAACAAATTAGGACAACGGGTCGAGTCGCTTGAAAAACTCTTACATACGGTAAACACCATATTTGACAAAATGAAGTCTAATAACCCAGAAGGCAAGAACAAAACAATTCCAGAAATACTTTCTAAAAAATTATATATTGATAATAACGAGTTGGCTGCATTAAAAATAATTAAAGTGTGGGAGAAACTTAATAATAAAGAACTTTCTAAGATCCCCGATTGGAAAAAATTTCATAGGTTTTTAAAGATTATGAAATTTAGAAGAATATTAAGAAATTTAATAAAAAAATTATATCCATATAGATATGTTAACGAGGTAGATGTAAAAAAATTTCCTCCAGAGGATATACAAGATTTTCAAGTACGTGCCACTAGACTACAAAATATTCTTGGAATAGATAAAAAATTGGAATACAAATTACTATCTGATAGAACAATTTTAGTTAGAAGATTGTAAAATTATTAAATTTTTTGATAAGACAAAAGTAAAAAAACTTATGGAGATTAAAAAAACTTTAATTTATTTAAAAGAATATTTAAGTTTTAGAAATATAAATACCTCTTTAAAAATTTTTTATCATAGTATTTTAAAACAAAACACAAGATATCCAAAGTATTTATTAGATTTTGAAAAAAAAGTAAGTAATTATTTTGGTTCAAAATATGCACTATCATTTTCAAATGGAACAACAGCTTGTACTGCTTTATTATATTCATTAGGTGTAAAAAAAAATAGCAAAGTAATTATTTCAAAGCTGTCTTTTCCCTCAGTTATTTCCTCTATTCTTAGGATTGGTGCTACTCCAATATATTTAGATTTTGATGAAGATTTACAAATTAAAAATAATATTAAAAAAAATAAAATCTTAGAAGCAGATTATTTTTTGATTACCCATGTCTATGGAATACCTCAAAATTTTAATATAATAAAATCAATTTTAGCAATCAATACAAAGCTTATTTTAATTGAGGATATAAGTCATGCACAAGGTGCAATTGTTAATAATAAAATTGCTGGAACACTAGGAGAAGGTTCTTTTATGAGTATGCAAGGCGATAAAGCAATAAATGCTGGTGAAGGAGGAATGGTTATTACAAATTCTGAAAAAGTTTATACAAAACTTATCTATTTATCTCATTTAAATAGAAAACTTTTTACAAAAAATAATAATTTAAACTTACTCAGCAAAATAGGTTTTATTGGTAAGGGACGTATGAATCCTTTAGGAGCCATCACAGCAATAAGCGACATTAACAACTTAAATAGCAGAAATAGAATATTGAGAGAAAAATTAAAAAATATTTATGAGGGCTTTAAAAATTTAGAAAACCTCCATCTTCCAAAAATAGAAAATTATGAAAATACTGGTGGCTTTCATTATGGTTTCCCTTTTTTATGTGAATCAGAAAAATTATTATATAAATTAAAAAAAAAATTCAAAATAGTCAAATATGATTGGCCAATTTTAGATTCCAATGAAAGCTTTCAAGATCCTGATAAATTTTTAGAACTTATATACAATGATGATGTAATAATAGAAAATGTTTTTGAAAAATCCAATGATATTAGAGATCAGCTTTATTTTTTTTCTTTAAAAGAAATAATAAACCTAAGTAATAAAGAAATTAAGAATAAAATAACCGTTTTTAGAAAAAATGAAAATTGATTATGTTAAATTAAAAGATAAAGATATTTATTTAAAAGATAAAATATATGATTTTATAATCATAGGATCTGGACCTGCTGCAGTAACTTTATATAGAAAGCTATTATCTAAAAAAAAAAAAAATATTTTAATTCTTGAAGAAGGTGATTATTCTAAAAAAAGTTTTAAAAAGGTTTTAACTAAACATTTAAAAATAAAACTAAGGTCCAGAGCTTTTACTGTTGGTGGAACATCAAGTATATGGTCAAATGTTTCTTCATATTTAGAAGATTTTGAAATGAAACCAAGATGGAAAAATAGACAGCTTAATTTATGGCCTTTAAGCCATGAAATTTTGCTAAAAGAATATAAGAAACTAGACAAGAAATATCAATTTTCTTTTAATAAATTGAAATCCTGCTTTTTAAATATCCCCTTTGAAGTGAGACCATTCATAGCATCAACTAAACCAATTAATTTTAAACAACTTATTAATGAAAATGAAGTTGATCTAATTTATAACTGCAAAATTAGCACAATTGATGAAAACCAAAAAATAGCAACAGCATTTACTCAAAAAAATAAATTTAAATTTAAAGCAAAAAAAATTATTATTTGTTGTGGGGGCATTGAAAGTGTAAATCTTATTCAAAATTCTCTCTACAAAAAAAAATTAAAAAATATAAAAAATAAAAATATAGTTGGTAAATATTTTATGGATCATCCAAAATTCAATCTGGGTTACTTAAAGTATCCAAAATTAGATATAATTAATAAACTTGAATTAAAAATAAAAAAAAATCTAATATCTTATTATGGCATATCTTTAAAACGAAACATTCAGCAAAAAAAAAATTTATTGAATTCATATGTAAGATTTGAAAAATTAGATAATAGAATATCTAGATTTTTTGAAAAATTAAATATCCCAATTATAAAAAACATCAGACGTAGCGAAAATATATATAAAGTAAGGTTGTTTTGTGAGATGATGCCAAATATAAAAAATTCAATAGTTTTAAAACAAAACAAAATATTTGTGAATTTTAAATTAAGTAAAATTGACCATGAAACAATAAAATTACTATCAAATAAAATAAAAAATTTTTTCAGTTTTAAACCCGATCTTGAAACAAACTTTAAAGTTCAGTATGAAGAAAATAAAATTAAAGATGCCTCACATCATATAGGAGGCCTTAGATTTGATAATAATAAAAAGCTATCTGTAGTTGATAAAAGTTTAAAAATAAGAGGTTTAAAAAATATATATGTATGTAGTAGTGCAATATTTCCAACATCTGGAAGTGTCAATCCTACAATGACTATTTGTGCATTAAGTGGTAGGTTAGGTGAGCATTTAAAAAATAATATATAATAACCTATATAATTAAAAAAAAGTTACTTTTTGGTTAAAAATCATTTAAACAATTAATTATGAAAAATGACCCAGGTACGTTGCGATATATAATTATTCTTGGCACAACCTTTTCTGGTGCATCAGCAATATTTGAATACCTTGATGGTCGTGGAGATCTTTATAATCCTTTAGAGGGAAAAGAATATGAATTACCACAATTACCTAATGGTTTAATGTCATTAGAAGCTGCTGCAGAAAAAGCTTTCGATCCTGCCACAGCAGAATTTGCATTGAGTCATTTTGAAGAAACTGCAAACAAACTCTTTCAATCATGGGTAACCCACCACAATGATAAAAACTTTGTGAATAGAATGGAATTATTTAAAAGTGAAATTAAAAAATTTGTTAATGAGATTAGCGCTGTTGATTTTCCAATGCGATTAAATTGGCGGCAGTACAAGCAATCACCTATTCAGTATTTTATTAGCAAACTAAAAAGATGCCTGAATTTTAATGAGACAATACCACAAACACGCATTCTTGTAACACAAGATGAATTAGTCCAAGCTGCACAAAATTTACATAATAGAATGTTTCAGGTAGGCGCTGAAGGGCGCCCAGTACTTCTTGACCAAGCAGGTTCTGGATGGAATCCAGCCGAGTCTACAAAATATTTTTTGCATAACAAAGTTGTAGTTGTTACTCGTAATCCATGTGATCAGTTTTTAAGTATTAAAAAACGAAAAAAAGCAAATTCTGTCGAGGGTTTTGTTAATTGGTATATTGAAATGCAAAAGCGTCTAAAAAAAATTAATAATCCTAATATCATATTCATTAAATTTGAAGATTTTGTTATGGAAAATGAAAAGACAGTAAATAAATTGTGTGATTACTTACATTTATCTACTAGTATTTCTTCTAGCTATGAGCCAAATCTTTCGAAAGATAAAATAAGCAAATCTAGTAATATTTTAAGTCAAAATGAAGTTGATTATATCGAAAAACATTTATCTTCATATATCTATCGTAAATAAATTTTGAAAAAATTCGATTATACAAAGAAGTATCTTTTAAAATAGATGATTAATAAAAAATAGATAATAGATTTATTTTTAATTTTTATCTAAATATAATGTATATTTATAAATAAATTTATTTCTTTTCAATTTATCATGATTAAAAAAAAAAAATTAATTTATATATCCGAAACTTCTCTACCAACTAATTCAGCGAATATGATTAATTCTTTAAAATTTTGTGATGCTCTTTCAAATTATTATAAGATAAATTTTATTTCACCCAATATAAAGATAACAAATTTTGAAATTAAAAAATTTTTTGATTTAGAAAAAGAAATTATTTTTTCAGATATACTTAGTAAAAATATTTCATCAAGTTTTGCTAGGTTTAAATTTTGCATTAAGACAGTTTTTAAAATATTGTTTAATTTAAATTCAATTCATTTGATATTGAGTAGAAGTATTCTTACATCAATTATTTTAGCTTTTTTAAACATAAAAAATGTTCTTGAAATACATCATAGCTTAAATGGCATCAGTAAAATTTTGTTTAATATACTTATTAAATTACCCTTTGGAAAAAATTTAACCTTAATAATTATAAGTAGAAAATTAATTTATGATTTGAAAATCTCACAATTAAAACATATTGTTCTAGATGATGGGGCAGATACTAAAAAAATTAAATTTTCTTCTTCATTTAAATATAGAAATACATGTGTTTATACTGGCAGTCTTTATAAGGGTAAAGGTCTTGAAATTATTATGCAATTATCAAAAATAATGCCTAATATAGATTTTCATATTTATGGTGAAAAAAAAACATCTAAAAAATTAAATACTAATTTTGTGACTAATAATAATATTAAATTTAAAGGATATGTTGAGTATTCTAAAATTAAAAAAATTCTAAAAAAATATCATATTGCTTTAATGCCATATGATAAAAAAATTAGTGCAAGATCGTCTAATCTAGAGATTGGTAGATATATTTCACCATTAAAAATGTTTGATTATTTCTCTGCGGGTAATATTATTTTTGCTTCTAAAATTCAAGCTTTTGATCATATTTTGAAAAATAACATTAACTCATTTCTATTAAATAATAGAAACATTAATGATTGGAAAATTTTAATTGAAAAAGTTTTTAATAACTTATCTGAATACGATCACATAAAGTTTAATGCCTTACAAAGTGCAAAAAAATTTTCTTGGGATAATAGAGCAAAAAAATTATTAAAATTTATAGGCCCTTTTTAATTTCTTCAAAGTTTATTCGCTCTTTCTCTTGTACGAGTGGAATGTTTCTTTGATGCAATAAAATTATACCAATATACTCTCCAAGTAGACCCAATAATGTGATTTGTATTGAACTAAAGATTGAGATACCTATTATTAATGGTGCAATCCCCAAATTAAATGACTCCCAATAAAATAACTTATAAACAAAATAAAATATTCCTACAAAAAAACTTATAATACCCAAAACAAATCCAAGTAAAATCATAAATCTTAATGGTTTTCTGGAGTGTTTTACTACTCCAAGTATACCCATATCATAAAGCGTTGAAATATTATTTTTTGTATAACCATATTTTCTAGGCGGTTGATTAAATTTTATTGTTTTGATGTCAGAACTAATTTCTGAAATTAAACCTCTAAAATAAGGATAGGGATCATTCAAGTCTTTTAATTTTTTAATAATTGATTTATCAAATATGCCAGAGCCAGTAGTATTTTGTGTTAATTCTGTCTCAGAAATTTTATTTAAAAAATTATAAAATAGCTTTCTAATTGTGAATTTAATTTTATTTTCATCAGATGAAACTTTTTCCCCTAAAACAATTTTATTTCCTTTTTTCCATTCCTCAATATATTTAGGTATGAGTTCTACAGGATCCTGAAAATCAGAGGCCATGAGTATGCTTGCATCACCTGAAGTTTGTAATAGTCCATAAAATGGAGATCTTATATGCCCATAATTTTTTGAATTAATTATAATTTTTAACTTTTTATCTTTAGAAGCAAGTTGTTTTATTTTTTCAACAGTTCCATCAGAAGAATTATTGTCAATGATTATATGTTCGTATTCACAATTTAATTTATTAAATTCATCTTTTATCTTAGAGCACAAAATTTCTATATTTTCTATTTCGTTATAGGTAGGTGTAACTATTGATATCATCATTAACTGAACAAAATTTTTATTGAATTTTTCAATGTTATTTTTTCCTTTAATTTAAATTTTTTTTTTAATTTTGTAATCGATGGTACATAATAATCTACTTTACTTGATTTATTAATTAATACAATTTTCTTTGAATTTTTTTTATCAAGCATTTGGGTTGCAAGGTCATAAATTCTAATTCCTTTTTCAGATCCAAAATTATAAATTTCAAATTTTCTCTTAAAATTAAAGAATATTTTTAGAATCCATTCAACCATATCTTTTTCATCAAGATATGACCTGTATGTATTTATAGGTCCATTAATAGAAATTTTTTTATTATCTTTAATTTTTTCATAAAAAACTGATGGAGCAAAGTTTAGGCCTAAAATACTTGGTCCTATAAATGAAAACATTCTTAAAACAACTATTTCAAAGTTTTTTGTAGATAGATTTAAAAATTTTTTCTCAAGGTTTACTTTTTGTAAAAACCAATTTTTTTTATATTTTTTCAATTCACCAGAATTATAAATGACATCTTTATTTTTTTCTTTAATCTTCTTTTTACTATTGTTTAATCCATAAATTACTCCTGAGCTAGTAAAAATTACCTTAGGTTTTTTTTTTAATTGTAAAATTTTTTCTTTAAATAATTCAAACAATTGATTATCATTTTTAACAGAATTAGATCTCAAGCAGTATAAAATAAAATCACATTTAGGTAGTAATTTCATTTTTGTAAAATCTTGATTTATAATTTTGATATTTTTATTATGAATATGATTATTAATTTGATTTCTTAATATCAATATTATTTCTAAATTTTTATATTTTTTTTGAAAATTGAAATAGTTTATAAAAGCTTTGCCAATAAATTTACTTCCACCAATTATTAAAAGTTTTTTTTTTATCATTTATTAAAATATTGAAATTAAAAAATATTATACTTCATAGTTAACTGAGTTAGATATTTTTGTTTATCTTTTATACTGAAAGCCCGTCCCATTATATAAAGGGTAGCTCGCGCATCTGAACTAATTGTATTGTATTCTGGAATTAATTGACCAAATACTCTGAATTTTTTTCATTACAGATTACTTATAAAATAATTTATTTTATTATGTATAAACTTAATATCTTCTTTATTAAGACCCTGATGACATCCTATCAACAATCCATGTTTCATAATATAATCAGAATTTTTAAACGAATTTACATTATTTCTTTTAGATTTTAGATGATTAAAAGCTGGATGTCTTAAAATATTACCACTAAATATTGGCCTTGTTTGAATTTTATTTTTTTCTAAAAAAATTTGTAATTTTTTTCTATTAAAGTATTTATTTTTTTTAATAATTATTGGATATGCTAAAAAATTTGTTTTTACATTAGAATTAATTTTTGGTGGTATAAAGTATTTTTCTTCTCTTTTAAAAAAATCAAGATGCAATTTAAAATTTCTATTTCTTAATTTGCTAAAAGTCTTAAATTTTTTTAATTGAACTAGTCCGAAAGATGCTCCAATTTCAGATGGCTCAAAATTATACCCAACTTCTGAAAAAACAAACTTTTTGTCATATTCAAAACCGTCCAGCTTAATATCTAATCTTTTATATATATTTTCGGAGTCTTTAATAAGTGTGGACATTCTTCCCCAACTTCTTAAAACTTTAGCTCTCTCATAAAGATCCTTGTCATTTGTAAGAAACATGCCTCCATTACCTGCGCAGCTTATTATATGAGATCCATAAAAACTTGTGATCGAAATATCACTGTAAATACCTGTTGGTCTATTGTTTATGGTTGCCCCCAAAGTATCTGCAGAATCTTCAATAACTTTAAGCTTATATTTATTTGTTATTTTTTTTATTTTTTCCCAATCAGGAATATTACCAATTAAATTAGGAATCATTATTCCTTTTGTATTTTTTGTGATTTTTTTTTCCAATTCATCAATATCTATTTGTAAAGTGCTAAGCTCTACATCTGCTAAAATTGGCTTAGCTCCAGATTGTATTATTGTAGAAATTGCTGTACCAAAATTTAGGCAAGGAGTAATAATTTCATCACCTTTTTTGAAGTTTAAAACATTTGTTGCAAGTGTTAAAGCTGATGAGCCAGAATTTACCATCAGTCCATATTTTTTTGAAAAAAGTTTGGCAATTTTATTTTCAAAAGTGTCTATAGATTTCCCCATTTGGGTTGATTTTTTGAGAGTTTTTAATACTGCTCTTATTTCTTCATTACCATAAACATTTTTTCCGTAAGTAATTTTCATATTATTTTAAATAATCATTTATTTGATTTTCACAAATTTTTTTAGGATCTTTGCCTTTTTTAATTTGGTTATTCCATTCCATAACACTATCTATGCTTTTTTGCAAATCCCAAATAGGATACCAATTTAAAATTTTTTTAGCTTTAGTATTACTTAATTTTAAAATATTTGTTTCAAAAAAATTTTTATTTCTTTTGATTTCAAATTTGATAGTAGATTTTTTTTGTATAATTTTTAAAATATCACTAACTTTAACAAAACTTTTTCTGTTAGGTCCAAAATTCCAAGCCGGATTCTTATTAGATACCTTTTTTTTATATTGTAGTTCTGCCAATTTTAAATATCCTAATAGTGGCTCAATAACATGCTGCCAAGGTCTTATATTTTTTGGATTTCTTATTATAAGTTTTTTTTTTGAATTTATGCACTTAAGGATATCAGGCAATAATCTATTTTTTGAATAATCTCCTCCACCAATTACATTACCTGATCTCGCTGTCGAGATTATATTTTTAATATTTTTTGTTTTAAAAAAAGATTCTATATATAAATTAGTTACAATCTCCGCACAAACCTTAGAACCACTATAGGGATCCTTGCCCCCTAGTTCATCCAATTCATTGTAACTTTTATTAGAATCTTTAATTTTATAAACTTTGTCAGTAGTTATAATTACTATGGATTTTAGTGAAGAAACCTTTCTCGCTGCATTTAATACATTTGCTGTTCCTATAATATTTGTATGTAAAGTTTCCAAAGGATCAGTAAAAGATTGGCTAACAAGTGGTTGAGCAGCTAAATGAAATAATATATCTGGTTTTGATTTAATAATTTTATCTTCTAATGCCTTGGAATAATTAACATTCCCATAAAAATTATTTTTAATAAATTTTTTGCATTTTGCCTGATTAAACAAAGATTTTATATCTGGTTTAAGTGAGTATCCATAAATATCTGCTTCTAGCATATTTAATAAAATTGACATCCAGCTTCCTTTAAAGCCGGTGTGCCCAGTTATAAAAACTTTTTTATTTTTCCAGAACTTTTTTAACTTTATTTTAGTATCCATGGTTTTTCTTTTTTTTTAATCATATCATTAAAGTCATTTTTATCCTTCATAGTATCCAGGCTTTTCCAGAATCCTTTATGTTTGAAGGCAATTAATTTTTTTTTCTTTATAAAATAAGTAAGTGGTTCATTTTCCCAATTGGTATCATTATTCTTAATTTTACTTATTGCTAATTTATCAATTACAAAAAATCCTCCATTTATAAATACATTGATACTTTTATTTTCATTATCAAATTGCTGAATCTTATTATTTTTTAATTTTAAAATTCCATATCTATGTTTTGGCCTTACAGCAGTTAGGGTAACATGTGACTTATTCTTATAATGAAACTTTATCAATTGTTTGATATCAACATTCGACAATCCGTCACCATAAGTCATTATAAAATCTTCGTTTAATTTAAGTGATTTATAGGCAATTTTAATTCTTCCACCCGTTCCACTATTTGCCCCTGTATAAACTAAATTTCCTACAAACTTAGTTTTTTTGTTGTTAAACTCAAATTTTAAAATTTTTTTTTTCTTATCTAATATTTTTATATATTTTTTTTTATCTCTTAAAAAATAATTAGTTATAGTTTCTGATTTATGTCCCAAGCAAAATACAAATTCTGTGAAACCTTGATAAATAAAATTTTCAATAATATGAATTAACATTGGCTTTTTACCAATTTCAACCATCGGTTTAGCTTTCAACTTTCCTTCATAATCTAAACGGGTTCCAAATCCCCCACATAAAATAAATATTTTCATAGTTTGTTTTTACAATTCTTTGGAATTAAAATTTCTTTATACTTGTCTTCATAAGAATAAGGCAAATCAATAGAGCTATAGTTTTGAGGAATCTTATAAGATAAATTTGCTACAATGATAGTTTTATTGTTTAACACTTTTTTAATTAACGATCTTTCTAGATTGGGGTTTATTAGTGCCATAATATTTCTATCTAAAGTGTTTTTCTCATTTATCCAAGGCTTTATTTGAAAAGTTTCAAAAATATCTGATATCAATAAATAATAATAATTATTATTTGTATAATTTATTGCATAAATTACATCTGGGCATTTCTGCTTAATTTCAATAATTTTATTGTTAAAATATATAATATGTTCCCATGTATCTTTTTTAAGCTTTAACATGTTGAAAAACTTAATTTCATTATTTGTATAATGTTCAAATGATACTGGTGTTATAAAAAGTTTATTATTTTCACTTTTTTTAAAGTTAATTCCTAAACAAAGAATTACAATTAGACTAAGTGTTACAAAATTTCTTGTGTCAGAATTTTTTATTTTATCAATAAAGTAAATTAAAATTAAAATTCCAATAATTGATCCAGTAGCAAGTCTAAAACTGTTTAACGAATGAATTGCTGAGGAAAAAGAAACAATTGATATCACTGAAAAGTAAATCAAATATTCTTCTTCTTTTTTTAGAAAATTTTTTTTTATTAGAAATAGACATAATAATACTGTGTTTGAAATTAATAAAATTAAAAAAAACAACCAGTATGGCTCAAATATAAATTTTTTAAAACCTTGTTGAGTTAAATTTATTAAAAAATTCAGAATAACAAAAAAATGGTTTTCTCCAATATAGAGAGCACCTATATAATGATACTTAATCCAATCATCTAATATTTGATAATATAATAGATAGAAAAAAAAAATTAATAATGGAACAGCAAATCCAATTAAAAGGAAAAATGAATTCTTCAATTTTTGGTTTTTAAGATTAATAAAAAAGTAACTTATAAAAAAAAATAAAAATATAATCAAAAATTTTTCATATGAAAGAACTGCTAAGCTAAAAAAAATTCCAGATATTAATTTGTGTTTACAATCATCTTTTCCTAAAAAAAAAAGAGATAGTAATAGAAAAAAGAAAGTTAAGTAGTTATGCCAAGGGTGATTGACAAATGGATGAATTAAAAAAATGCATATAACCCCAAATAGCGCAAGTTCCGTTTGAAACTTATCCTTTATTATTAAAAAAAAATAATAAATTGAAATAGAATAAATTAGTGATGTAAAAAAAAAAATTGAAATTACACTCATGCCACCTATTTTCATAAAAATTGAATGAATTATTGTTGTAAAAAGCCCATATTGGATAAATATTTCTTTATAAGGTAGTTTGCCTCTCAATAAATCTGTTGCATTGGAAGTCATCAAGCCCCAATGATGGCCATCGTAAACGAACTGAGATTGCCACACTGAAATAATAAAAGAAAAAATTGAGATTATGATTACAATTGTCTTGTAATTTCTAAAATTTGAAACCTTCATTATTTATTAGGCTTAACATCTAGATTGTCAAATATTGGTTTCCATTTGATTAAAGTTTTATTTAACTCTTTAGTGTAAAAATCAATTTCATTTTTAGTAAATTCTTTAGATGAGTGTCTATTTAATTCATACTTTAACCTTTGAATTATAAAATTATGAAATCTTTCTGACTTAGAAATTTCAAATATTTTATTTTCTAGTGAAGATAAAGTAAATTTTATTATGAAAATTAATGCTACCAAGATTGTTAGTGTTGAAAAAATAATTTTTTTATAAAAATACATAAGTTTATTTTGTATATTAATGTTATATTTACTATAGTTTTGTATAATAATATGTCATCTAAAATTTTAAAAAAATTAAATAGCATCGGTCTACTTCGAGATATGGTAACCACATTTGTGGTAATTTATCATCACATGTCAGATTATTTACAAGATTACTTGCTACGATTAGATGATTGGTTGCTAACAATTGTTAAACATGTTTATACAAGTGTATATTTTTTTCACTGTGAGTAGATATTGTGTTGTAATGAAAATTTCACTAAAAATTAAATCATGAAAATTATAAATGATAGAGATGGCAGTATTGATTCATTAAGGGGTTTGTCAATACTATTGGTAGTAATGTATCATTATACCTTTCATTATGGTCAGGATTATCTTTTTTTCAACAATGAAAAAGTAACAATTTTTAGCAGTGGGTGGATAGGTGTTGATATTTTTTTTTTAGTTAGTGGTTATTGTATAGCAATGACAATACAAAGATCACAAAATTTCTATTTATTTATAACAAGAAGGTTTAGCAGACTTTATCCTGCTTATTTTTTTTGTGGTGTTATAACTTTAGTATTTTACTATTATTTCTCATTACCTGGAAGAGAAGTTGATCTTCACACGGGAATTATGAACCTTTTTTTACTAAATTTCATACCAGGACTAAATTATACTTATATTGATGGAATTTATTGGGCTTTAGCTGTTGAGGCAAAATTTTATATTTTTTTTGGATTAATATATTTTTTAAATAAAAATAAAATACGAAGCATCTATTATTTTTTTATTTTCTGCGTTCTGGGTAATTTGATATCACATTATGATAAAAATTTTTTATCATTTATTTTTTCAATATTTCCACATGCTAATATATTTTTATTAGGTGTTTGTATCTACTATAAAAAAAAATTAAATAATAATTTTTTCTATATAGTGGTAATTTTTCAAATATTCTCTCTTTTTGTAAATGAAAGATATGAAGGGGTTTTTTTACTCCTATTATTTTGTTTAATTTTATCCAGCATGGTTATGTTAAAAAAAATTAAGTTTAATATTATTATTTTAAGAAATATTGGTTTGTATTCTTATGCTTGGTATTTAATTCATAACGCAGTGGGAATAATAATAATTCGTGAATTAAATATTTTGGGCATAAGTCAGTTCTCTATACCATTGGCAATGGCCTTTACTCTCTTGCTTGCTACATTTACATTTTATACTATAGAAAAATCATTTAAATTATTTTTATTGGCTTTTTTTGACAAAATTTATCAATTTAAAAAACTTATATAAAGTTATTGATTTTATTTTTTTTTAATTTATCAATTTTTTGATAATCCAATTTTGTTTTGCTTGTAACATCTATTACTCCAAATCTTTCTGTTATTTTCACTTTAATAATAGTATTTAATACCCTGTAGTCTTTCCTCGATTTATAATCATCTATTATAATTTTTGTTCTAAAGTGATATTTTGAATTACAAATAATTTTCAAAATACTTAAAACACAGTAAGCACGAAACCTTCCATCAATTAATATTAATTCTGGAATTGTATTATATTTTCTAATGAATAAATTAACAGTTTGTGCATAGTTCTTTATTTGTTCTTTAATTAAAAAAACTGGTATAATTGGATAAGAAAAGTATTTGGTAGGCCCAAGATCTGAATAAAAAATATTTTTTAACTTATAATTTTTCATGTAATTATAAAAACTCCTATCTGCTTCTACAGACAAATATTTTTTTTTTAATTTTACTGCATAAAATGTTGAATTTCCACTTCCTATCTCAAAGTAACTCTTGGTTTTTGTAAGTTCGGATATAAAAAATTTATTTGCTCTTCTTGATCCAAAATTAATTTTTTTATCTAGATAATAATTTTCCTTTAAAAAAGAAAAATATCTACCCAGGTATAAAAATAAATTAAAAATTTTTTTTGTTATCATTTTGCCACAAGATTTATATTTGATTAATTAAATTATTGAATTTAATAGAGTTATTTTTAAAAGAAAATTTTTTAATATGTTTTTTTGATGCAATTGATTTTGTTTTTAAAATATAAGGTCTTTTTAAGTGATTAATTATTTTTTTTGACAATTCTTTATAATTAGCAACAGAAAAATAATCTCCATATTTTCCATTATTAATTATTTCCATGGGTCCAGATTTACAGTTTGATGTTATTGTTGGGCATTCAAACTTAAGAGATTCAACTAAAACATTTGCAAACCCCTCATATATAGATGTTAGAATAAACAAATCACAATTTTTGTAAAATATTTCAGGATTATTGATATTAGTAAAAATTTTTATATTCTTATGAATCTTAAGGTTCTTGGCTAAAACCATTAAATTTTTATATTGAGAGCCTCGCCCAACTATATCAAGCTCACAAGTTGGAAATAATTTTAAAACAATATGAAAAGCTTTTAGAAGGGTTATTTGATCTTTTTGTTTTTCTAAAAAACCAACATTCAATAATCTGGTGCCTTTTTTCTTAATTTTAATTTTTTTTTGATCAAATTTAATTCTGTCATATGCTGGATTATAAATAGTGATGACTTTTTTTTTTATAAACTGTGAAAGATCTTTGCTTAAAGTTTTACTTATTCCAACAATCGCATTAGCATTTCTGTAAAATAATTTAATAGCAACAAGAATTGCAGTTTTTTTGATAAAATCTTTTATACCCCTAAAATAAAACAGTTCATTTATATGATTCCTTTCTATTAAAATTAATTTTAAATTTTTAATATTATTCAATGAAATTGCACAAGCAACATTTGCAAAATTTTGGTTGGATATTAGTATATTTTTAGAAAAATTATTCTCTTGTGTTATCTTAATAACAATTTTTTTGAGTTCACTCATTCCAAAAAAAACTCTATTACTTTTTAATTGAATAAAATTTACTCTTTTTTTAAATTTTTTTTTATATTTACATTTAAAGATCGAAATAAAAAAAACACTTGAATAAGTTAAGCCATTTATTAAATTTATTATTGATCTATCAGCTCCTCCAGCTTTAGGGTACGGATGAAATATTATTATATTTTTTTTCACTCTGAAAATATTCATTTCTATGTTAGTTATTAATATATGAAAATATACTATTGGGCACCTTATTTCAGTAAAATTGCAACTATAAATGCAGTTCTAAACTCTTTCAAATCTATTAAAATAAAAAATTCAGATAGTAAAGTTTTAAATACTGTTGGTGAATGGGATATTCTTGATGTCAAAGATAGAGTGGATATCACAAAAAATAGATTTTTATTTAATAGCATTAAAAAAACAGGCTTTATAAGAAGTAGAGTTTTTTCAATTTATGTTTTTCTTTCTTCTATAAAGGGTCTTTTAAGAATTTTTAACGAAAAAAAAAAAACTTATTTAATCATTCATTTAATAACTTCTCTGCCAATTTTTATCAATTTTTTTAAAAAAAATAATAACGTTAAAGTAATATTAAGAATTTCTGGCTATCCACAATTAAATATCCCAAGAAGGTTTTTATGGAAATACTTAGCAAAAAAATGCTTTTTAGTTACAGCCCCTACGGAAGAAACTATGAATAGGATGATAAAAAACAAAATTTTTAAACGCAATAAAATGACTATTTTAAAAGATCCTATTATAAAAAGTGTTTCAAATATTAAAATCAAAAAAAATTTTAAGCAAAGAAAAAAATTTTTATGTGTTGGTAGATTGACTGACCAAAAAAATTTTTCGTTTATCATTCATGCATTTTCAAAATTAAATAAGGAAAACTATGATTTTAGCCTTAGTATAGTTGGTGAAGGAGAGAAAAGAAAAGACCTAAGTAATCTAATATCCACGTACAAACTTAATAATAAAATTAAACTTTGTGGTTACCAAAAAAATATAGAACAATATTACAAAACACACGATTGTTTAATTGTTAGTTCGAAATGGGAAGATCCTGGATTTGTCTTGATCGAAGCAGCAAATTTTGGAATGCCAATAATATCTTCTAATTGTCCTAGTGGTCCTACAGAGCTATTAGATAATGGAAACCTTGGATATCTTTATAAAGTTGGGGATTTCTCAAGTTTTAAAAGGTCTTTTTTAGGGTTTTTACAAGAATCAGAAAGTGTATTAATAAAAAAAACCAAAAAGTTAAAAAAAAAACTCAAAGATTACACATTTAAAGAACATTCCAAAAACTTAAAAAAATTATTAAATTGATTATATGATTAATATACTCTTGTGTACGACAGGAAACTTAAAAAATTTAAAGAGATGCCTCTATTCTATAAGTAAAATTGATTATAAACAAAGAATCAGTTTAATTTTAAATGATAATAGTAAGAACCCATTGGTTAAAAATATTTTAAAAAATATAAAGTT